>Ga0207416_1000367_pt1 | contig 80206 bp, 54 predicted proteins | sample PaiPotPPM11metaG_FD_184107 | JGI IMG/M metagenome (GOLD analysis project Ga0207416, IMG submission 184107) | Iron sulfur acid spring bacterial and archeal communities from Banff, Canada, to study Microbial Dark Matter (Phase II) - Paint Pots PPM... ... | reverse complement strand
AAATTGTATACTCATAGGGCTGAAGACTCCTTGTGATACTTGTGTTTTCTTTACGTTACCACACGGAGCTTCTCTTCAGACTCCTTTTTCACCCTCCTTGGCCACCCTTAGAGATGGATACGGTATCAGCAAACATGTTGCTTATGTACCTCTAGTATCTAGAGATGTGCATTCGAGATTGGTGATGGCGTCTCTGGCTCAAGGATATCTTTACTTGGTACGCGTTCTCGCTCGCTTCCCTTGCGGAAATTTTCCAGGATCGGCTGAAGGACATCCATAGGAAGCGGGAAAATGATGGTTGAATTCTTCTCAGCGGCAATCTCCGTCAACGTTTGCAAATAGCGCAGTTGTAGCGCCCCTGGCTGCGAGCTAATGATCCCGGCAGCTTGAGTAAGCTGTGTGGAGGCCTGCAATTCACCTTCGGCATGGATGATCTTTGCACGCTTCTCGCGTTCAGCTTCCGCCTGCTTCGCCATAGCACGCTGCATAGTAGCAGGCAACTCAATATCTTTTACCTCTACCGCTGTCACCTTCACTCCCCAGCGCTCCGTATGCTCGTCAATAATGGTCTGCAACTGCTGATTGATCTTGTTGCGTTGGGATAGGAGTTCATCCAGTTCTGATTGACCAAGGACATTGCGTAGCGTCGTTTGACCAATTTGTGTCGTCGCCTGGATAAAGTTCACCACGTTGACAACTGCAGTAGCAGGATTCTCTACATAGAAATATACCACAGCCGTAACTTTGATAGTCACATTATCTCTTGTGATTACCTCTTGCGGTGGTACATTAAGAGTCACAATACGCAGATCAACTTTTACCATACGCGAGATGAACGGAGGTACCCAGAAAAGGCCTGGTCCCCTCGCTCCCAGCAAGCGACCCAGGACGAAGATAACACCACGTTCATATTGCTGCACAACACGAAGACCGGAAAGCGCTAACAGGACGAGAGCGATCACAACAATGCTGATGAGAAATGCTGCCATAATAGGTCTCCTTTCTGACACTCCCCTGAATAAATCCAGAGGGTTCTTCCTTCGACCACCGAACTTGCCACTTTTCCGAAGAGAAAGCAGTAGAGGTCCAATGTCCAGAAGCGTTTTGCCCTTCTCAAAAGAGAAGCACCTGTTCCCGTGTGCCCCACGGTACAGTCTTTCAAGATGAAGAGAGACGAACAGACCGTGAGGTCTCTATTGCGCTCTTGTCCCACAAGACAAGATCTTACGCGGTCTCTCCTGCTGTTTTGCTCTGATGTGAACATGCAAGTACTTTTACCCAAGCAAACGATGTAGCTTGGAACCCGCAAACACTCTTCCGTTGTCAAAGTACTAGACGTACCATAACATATATGTCAATAAATAAATATTCATAGTAGAGGAAAGGAAAGTGAACATTCTCTCATGCAGGAAGATACCCTGCCACTTCTCACTAGTGGCAATAACAAAATGCTATTTATAGTATAGCATTTTGTTATTATTTTAGTCAAGAGAACTATCCATTCGTCGTTATCAGTTAATATCATGCATATACAGCGCTAGGCAATTATGCTACAATACTGTTGTCACTCTACGTGGTAGGAATAGTAGTTCTAAGGCTGATTACTGCAATGAGATCAAATCGACAGTGGTACCAGATCAAAAGAAAAAATCACCTCTTCGCTCTTGCAGCCTTGCAAATATTTTCTCTTGCTCTCTATCTCGTTACCAGTTCTTCAATGCCTACAGCCTTCGCTGCTCAGGTACCGAATGCGTTATCAAGTACTCCACCAGCTCTTTTGCGTGCGGATGTCTCTGTCGTCCGCTTGCTGGTTAGGTATGATACTAAGAATACCGGGTCAGTGTATTGTACGGGCCTGGGAGTCATTGTGGCAAGCCAACCAGTACAGAATGCAGATGATCAGAATTGGATCTTGACTGACAGCTCCCTGGTGAACGGAAAGCAAGCTCTCTGTGCAGACGGCAATCCACCAGCAACATTAGTCAGTATCGGGGTCTATTTGAGTACTGCTTACAACCAGCAGGAAAATACCTTTGTGAGCCCTTCTGGAGGAGCCGTGATCTGCCAAGAAACAGCTTGTCAGAGTGGCCCTGCGCTCTTCCCTTTCTTCCCTTTAGGAGCACAGGCACACAATCAGTTGCTGCCCTTTATTGATCTTGCTCAGCAGCAGAGTCCTCCCAATCAGGATATAGCCGTCGAATTACAGAGGAATGGTGTGGCATTAACCTCTAGTACCAGTGCTCAGCCCTCTTTGCCACCCCCAGCTTCTAATTCATCAGATACCTCGACATTTCCAGGTCAGACTGAGAAATTCCGTACACCCATTCAGGTTTCCTCGACTGATGCCCTTGAAGCTGGTACGCCTTTGATTAATAGCAATGGAGAGCTGACTGATCTGCACTTGAAGGTTCCCTCTGCAAGTAACGATATACAAGCCTTCATAAAGAATAAAATACCAGGATTCACACCTCATCCTCTTAACAACGTTCATGATGGGTGGCAAAATGGGATGGATGCCTACAGTAAAGCAGATTTTACTACAGCGTATAAAGACTTTCAGATAGCAGCAAATGCAGATCCTACCTTTCAGGCGGCAAAGGATCTCGCTGCATTATCTCTCCATCCCACAAATAACAGCAGTGAGGGTCAATCAAATCCCACAAACACGGTTACGATCGCCGGGGGATCCATTGCTCTCTGGCAATTGGTGATTGCGGTCGTGGCTCTGCTTGCAGTGTTACTACTGGTGATCACTTTGCTGTTTGGTCACCTACAGCTTGGCCACCTACGACGAACTCTGTACCGGTGGGCTGTGAGGACTGATTTGAAGGAGGCCAATCGACCAGCGACGATTGATGCGCCACGGATTGCAGAGATGGAGGGAGCTAAGGCCCAACAGATGGCGGAGATGGAGGCTGTACAACGTGCTCAGGCACAGCAGTCGCTATATAGGCAGCCAATACAGCAGAGTTCTGTCCTGATACCAAGACAGCCAGCAGCGGCCCGGTTTCCCTGTCCGCGTTGTGGGGAACTCGTGCCCAGGGAGGCAAAGTACTGTTCCAAGTGTCGCTTGCTGCTTTCTCCATCTGAAGCTAGTATCTATCCTCCTGTGTCGTCCCAGATGGTAACCAGATCTATCGTTCCTCTACCCTCAGTGCCAGAACAACCAATAATCCCTCCTGCGCCCGTCACGCCTGCAGCTACGACTTCAGAGCAAGCAAAGCCGATAGAGCTAAAGACCTCGCACGATCAAAACAATGTGTGGATAGAGTCTCCTTCCAAGAAGAGCGTAGCACAGGAGCAAGCACAAAGTAATCCGGTAGCAAGGCTATCTAAGCCTATAAACCGATGTCTAGGGAACTATCGCCTCATCCGATTATTAGGAAATGGTGGCTTCGCAGATGTTTATCTCGGAGAACAAGTCTATCTCAAGATACACGCAGCTATTAAAGTGCAACATATACGCTTGACAAAAGAAGCAATTAAAAGTTTCCTCGATGAAGCTCGCACGATTGCAGGATTAGTTCATCCGCATATTGTACGAGTGCTGGAATTCGGTTTGGAAGGTGAGGAGCCTGATTTAGAGCAGAGTGTTCTCAATATAGAAGGAGGCATGCCTTTTCTGGTTATGGATTATGCCCCCGGTGGTACGCTACGCCAACGACATCCGAAGGGAACCCGTTTATCACTGGATAGTATAATCTCATACACTGGGCAAGTGGCAGAAGCTTTAGAGTATGCACATCAAAAAAAGTTGATTCACCGGGATATCAAGCCGGAGAATATGCTCATTGGGTCTCGTGATGAAGTTCTGCTCAGTGATTTTGGTATTGCTGTCGTAGCCCATAGTGAACATTCCATGACTACACAGCAAATGGCAGGTACACTCCCTTATATGGCTCCTGAACAGATCCAGGGAAAACCTCAACCAGCCAGCGATCAGTATTCTCTCGGAGTCGTTGTCTATGAATGGCTCAGTGGAAGTCGTCCATTTCAAGGTTCCGGTGCGTGGGAGATTATGAACCAGCATCTTTCTTCACCACCTCCTAGTTTGCGAGAGAACAACCCTACCATTTCAAAGGAAGTCGAGCAAGTTGTGTTCAAGGCGCTCTCCAAAGATCCACAACAACGCTTTGCAAGTGTCGCAGACTTTGCAAAAGCACTGGCAACTGCTCAGTAATACCAAATTGCAAACCTCATCCTGTTCCCTTGTATTTACGCTCCTATCTCATTGCACCCCCCCAGAGCTAAGAGTTCTTTATGCCATTTCACATTCCGTGGGGGCAAAAGAACCGTCCTACCAAGCTCAAACCATGGATGACTTTCAAGCTCAGTAAGACGGCAGGATTGCACTGACGGTTCACATTCAATCATCATAATTGGGAACTATTGATCAGTCTAGAGCGTCATAATAGTGAGAAAGATAGAAGCTATAGCCTTGAACTATCTGCTAAGCTCTGCGAGAATAGGACAGCAGATTTTTGGGTACAGCCACGCTTCTTGGTGATGGTCTTAGATTTTGGGCTCATTTTTGTGATTTTTTGAGCTAACCACCACGTAATATACTTCTACCTTCTCGCAGAGTTTTAATCTTTTAATGCTTTACTCTGTTCAATTTGCATTTATTAACGGGAGAGATCTATGAAGAACTTGTGGATAGGCAAGAAACGATCCCTACTCTGGTTTGGGGGTGCCTTACTCCTAGTTGCGATCATTGCCAGTTTCATAGCAAGCCGAAGCCCTGCGGGGTTCAAGACACTACCCAGCATAACGGTTACTGCTAACTCCCCTTCTCACCTACCTAGGGCTCCCCAAGCTGTTAGTAAGGTCAGAACCTTCGACAACGCAGGTGCTAGTGCTCCTAACAACGTAGGCGCTCCTGCTGCCATGCCTGATTCTACTCTTGCCAGTGCCTCCAATGGGCCAACAGATTCAGGCGCTAGCGGGCAGAAAAATCAGTCAGGTGACATCGGTCCACAATACTTGGTTAAGACACTCAATGTCGATTTACAAGTTAAAGACACACGAAAGGTTGCAGACAACCTGTTGACATGGATTACGAGAACGGATCCGCGTGCAACCTCGACTGGAACCGACTACGAGCAAGTGGGCGATAATCTTTATAATGTCTCGTTGACCTTCTCTGTGCAGGCAACTCTTTATCCACAGGTTTATCGCTACCTGAGAGACTACACGACACACAACGGAGGACATCTTGCAACATTCAACGAGTCGATCCAGGATGTTACTGGCTCCTACGTTGATACTCAATCACGCTTGCAAAATCTACGTGTGGAACAAGGACGCTTGCAGGATCTACTCAGTCATGCACAGGCACTCAGCGATATTCTGAGCATTGATCAGCAGCTAACAAATGTCGAAGGTCAGATCGAGAGTTATGAAGCGCAGCTCAAAACTTTAACCAGTCAGGTTACATTCTACACGGTCTCAGTTAGCTTGGAACCGATAGAGACTGCTGCCCCACCACCATCGAATAATGGATGGTCTATCGGCCAGATATTCCATGATGCCTTTAGCGCATCACTGGCTTTTGGCCAGGGAGTGCTAGCGTTGCTTGTTTACCTAGTCGCCTTCAGCCTCTACGTTATTCCACTTGCTATCATCATCTGGTTAGCACGGAAATGGCATATACGTGCGAGACAAGCAGCTTTACCCAAAGTAGCGACGGAGACTTCTGATCTAGCGAATGAAGGAGCAACAGATGATCCTGTCCTAGTCAACGAAGGAGCAACAGATGATCCTGTCCTAGTCAATGAATGATCCATCGGCTGGCTCCTGCCTGGCTTCATGTGACAGGAGCCTTTCTCTTCTTTGAACTCTCTGCCAAAATCTATTGACAAGTCCCCAGCGATGGGTTATTATGGGCCCCGTGATAAGTCACATCGGCACAAAACACGTGCTTGGACTAGTTGTAAGAGCGTGGCGCATTCGTCTAGCGGCCTAGGACATCGCCCTCTCAAGGCGGAGATCACGGGTTCGAATCCCGTATGCGCTATTTCATAAGAGACAAGGGATGCTATCTCCTTGTCTCTTTGTTATCTTGAAGACATTTTGCTATAGTAATACTGTCCCTACGAGGATGTTCTCAAATCTCATATCACAATCCGCAGGAGACAACACATAGAGCACTCAGGAGGATTCCAGCCAACACTTATGAATAAAAAGCTCTTATTTGGCCTCTTCGGCTGCATGCTTTTGACTATCTTATTCTCTGCTTGCCGCATTGTCGATGCAAGCATGCTTCCCAAAAATCCAAAAGCGCTCATGGGAGCATCGCAGTTTATAACCAACGACATGGCGGTTAAGAAAGGGGAATCGATCGATCTTGTCGATACCGTGTCAAATCCGCATGTAATCACAAACGGCTTCTACGATGCGAGTGGGAAAGTAGAGAAGCCGTCGGAGCCAGATGCTCCTCAAATTGGTACTATTAACTTCAATGGGAATGACACACAGACTATCGGACCATTCAACACCGCTGGTGATTTCCATTACTACTGTACAATCCACCCAAACATGAACCTGCTCATACACGTCACAGCTTAAAAAGATTGAGAAAGAGCATATTACTCATAAAATTTAATATGCTCTTTTGCTGCTAATTATCTTTATCCTGACATGCTTACAAATTCTCCCCACTGGGGCTAGTACTTTTATGGATGTGTATACAAATTTTATTCTTCACCATATTACTTATGCTATACTTTGGGGCAGTACCATAAACTAGGTGAGGGTTATACCACTCTAATGGAAACAGAAGAGCAACAACAACGAACAACTAAATCTCACTTATCTCTCTGCCTCAAATGTGGTGCTATTCTTCTTCTCTTATTACTCAGTGTTCTGGTCATAGCCTGTGGCGAAAGCAACGCTACCACGACAGTAGACCCAGGTGATCCACAAGTCACCGTCACTATCCGCTTTAACAATAATGGGTCGTTAATATCGACTGTCACCCCCTATTTGTGTGGTGCCTGGATTACTAATACCACGCCAGACTTCAAGCCGGGGGATAAGATCCCTGTGTATGCCCACTTCATTCATAACGTGAATGGCAATCCTATAGGCGTCAATGGAGCCAGTGCGCAAGCAAGCATTGAATGGGCTGACGGTTATAGAGATAGAGAGGCCGGAACAACTGGAAGCGATGGTCTGGTAGTCTTCTATTTCGCTATACCCAACCGGCCAGACATGGTCGATAAAAATAATCTAGTTATGGTCTCGTTCACAAGTCCCAATGGGGAGACCTGCAACGCCGATAATCAGCCTCAGCCTGCTGCCTTCTTTACACTTATCCAGGGATCATCGGCTCCCAAGGCATCTCCATCAGCCTCGCCACCAAAAAAGCATAAGAGAGGTTGATTACTGCTAAATCAGCTCAGCTATGCGAAGAAAAACCTTAGGGGCTATATCGAGACCAAGGACTAGATGATCAATAACATAGACCATTTGGGCCATTCTGCCATTCGTCACCATCCGAAATTCGGGGGCCTTCTGGCTCAGTTACTGTAATGTTGACTCATTGTGTGGGGTACTTCACGATCTAGTGCGCAACTTCTATGAGCTTCTTTCGTCTTTATTTGAGAAGGATTTTATTGGTCATCAACCTGTAGTGCTCAAATAAATCGTAAGAGAGCAAGAACAGGTAGTAGTCCGAATGATTGAATATGCTGTCAAGTATGCACTGTATAGAAAAGGACAAGAACTATGTCAAATAATTATGGCAATCCTAATGACACACCTCGGCGCCAGCCATATCAATATCCGCACCAAAGTTCCCGGTCCCCAGAAAATCAGCTTCCCAACTCGCCGTATGGCCCGGGTACGCCACCAGATCAGCCGGGACAATATAATCAGAGCGGACAGAGGCAGCCATACAAACAACCGGGACAGCAGGGGTATTACAATCAGCCGAGAACGCAAACGCCAGCACCTACGGCCTATCCTTATTCGCAGGCAGGTCCACAGTCACAGCCCAGACGCCATCGTCGCAAAGGTTGCATGATCGGGTGTCTTGGCGTTCTGGCCGCTTTAGTTATCTTTGCAATACTTGCTGGGACTACGATCTCAAAAGTTCTGGCATTCGGTTCTGCTATCTCTACCAAAGCGCCACTAAGTACAGATACTGGCTATATGAATACCAGTGATCGTACGAACCTTCTTGTGATGGGCTATGGCGGTGGTGCGCACGATGGAGCCTACCTGACTGACTCAATACTTATTATCAGTGTGCTTCCCCAGAGCCATCACACATCGCTTATCTCTGTCCCTCGAGACCTCTGGGTCCAGTATCCTCCAAGTTCAGGGAACTATAGCAAACTCAATGCAGTCTATGAATTGGCTTCCAATAACAACAACAACCCTCAAGCAGGAGGTGATGCAGCCAATCAAAAGGTTTCACTTGTCACGGGAATGCAGGTCAACTATTGGCTAACCATTGACTTTACCGGGTTTAAGAAGGTGATTGACTCTATCGGTGGTATCGACGTGAATGTCCCCGACTCGTTTAATGCATGCTACCCAAAGAACGATGATGCAAGTATAGACCCAAGTTGGATTAAAGTTCAATTTGACAAAGGGATGCAGCATATGAATGGTGACACAGCTATCACGTATGCCCGTGCACGTGAGCCACTTGAAGTGTGTGGACAAGGCACATCTGAGAATCTCGCGGAGTTGAGCGATTTTGGACGTTCTGCACGACAACAGATTATTATCAAAGCGGTGCTAGCAAAAACCAAGCAGATATCAACCTGGTCTCATCTCTATGATGCGATGGGTGCATTACAACAAACGATCCACACAAACATGTCTTTTGCAGATTTATCTGCATTTGCATTAAAAATGGATCTCACTGATCCAAAAGCAGCTCGCATTGGTTTAAGTAATCAAAATGTGTTGGAAGATAGCCAATTAAATGGGCAGTATATTCTCACAGCAGCAAACGGTGACTGGAATGCTATTCCAGCATATATACAGCAGCGCCTGTACGCATGAGGGAATAAAATATGGCAAAACGTGATGCTCGAGTAATCGGCGGAGTCTATCGTACAGGGCAACTTATTACTTCAGGTGGAATGCTAACGACCTACACCGCCTATAACCATAACACAAATGATGTTGTAGGACTCTATGTCATAGAACCTTCGTCTCCTGGAAAGATCCAGATAGTACAACAGCTCCAGCCAGTCCTTGACAAACGGCGGCAAGTACGTTCTCCCCATGTTGTTCGTGTGTATGACTGGGGCATTGATGACAACCGTATCTTTATTGCTACTGATCCTCCACGTGGAGTAACGTTACAACATCTTTTTGATCATGAGAATATTGATATCCCCCGCGCTATTGATCTGGCTCGTCAGCTAGCTGCGGGACTCCAAGCACTTCACGAGCAGGGTATTGTTGGCTTGGACCTGCGCCCACAACTTATTACAGTCGATACTGTGGGTGTTACTGACCGTGTCCAAATAGATGACATCGGGCTACGCTCGTTGTTGCTAACACTTGGTTACGTCAGCAGCGAGCGCAATGATGATATTGGCTACCTTGATCCACGCTATACCCCTCCTGAGTATATTCATGGCAGGCAGGTCGGTCCGTGGAGCGACATTTATCAGGCTGGGCTGCATTTATTCGCCTTGGTCACCGGCCGCCTTCCATTCGTTGGGAGCACACCAGCAGAAACTGGCATCATGCAGAGCACTAGCCCAATACCCCCTATGAGCCGATACGAGCATACAACTCCTCCAATACTCCAGAGCCTGGTCGAACATGCTCTGGAAAAGGACCCTACTAGACGCTTTGCCAATGCTGGTGCGTTCATCAATGCGCTAAATGACGTTGCATCGACACTACGTAGCGAGAAACACAAAGATGCTCCCGCTTCCCCCACACCTCTACCATCAAGTACCAATTTGACCGGAGAAATGCCGCTAATGCCGGATGATATCACAAAACGAGCAGCACATGTGGAGCGTTCTTCAGCCATCCCTCAGGCAACAGCAGAAAAGCCCATTCCCATTGTACCCACTGAAGAAGGCGTTTATGCTTACCTCTGTCATGAAATGGGTGAACACCAACCACAACGCTTCGCAATCACGCAAAAGAGCATGATTGTCGGACGCCTGGATCCTAAGCGTGGGGTCCGTCCCGACATCGACTTGACCTCATTAGATCCAACTATGACAATCTCAAGGCTTCATGCTCGCATCCGCTTTGAGGAAACATTCTTCTACATTGAAGACCTCAAGAGTCGGAACAAGACGCGACTTGGTGAATTAATCCTTACCCCATTAAAAGCTGAGTTGTTACAGCATGGTGATAGCATTCATTTTGGTAGCGTGCCTATGACATTCGAAATACCTGGTATGGGGAAGGTACCTTCGTTCAAAGATAAGCCAAATATATAGGGCGAGACATCAATACTTGTGACGACTCCCCACGACGAAAGTCGGGGGCTTCTCGCAGTAGCCCAACGGAACATACCCGCCGAGGCAGTTTCACGAGGGCTCCGTCCGAGCCCACTGTCATACAATCTCAGTAGGCGGCTTGTGGCTCTTAAAAATCCTACGTCATCGATTGGTACGCGAAATGGTTCACACGGGAGTGTTTTTACCCCAAGCCCTTCGCTTGGGAACCCAGACACTCTTCAGTTGTTCGTGTACTAAGGATAGTATACTAGAGATGTCAATATACAAATGTTCATCATATAGGAAATGAAAGTGAAGATTTCTTCATGCAGAAAGGTACCACCATTGCCCAAGCCCCAAAAAAGGACGCTGCTTCTTTTTAATACTTATAAAAATGCTGTCGTGTCTCTTCCTCTGGAGATTTATCTTTGAAGAATGCCGCTTCATTGCGTTTTACAGTAATATAAGATGTTGCAAGCAGAGGTCCCAGTGCATCAAGCAGCACTTGGTCGCGTTCCAGTTCATCCAGTGCCTCATCGAGTGAAGTAGGCAGACGACGGATGCCACGGAGCGTGCGCTCCTCATCGCTATAATTGCCTGGATCAATCTCCTGTGGTTCACCTGGATCAATACTCTTCTCGATGCCATCCAGGCCAGCAGCAATCAGGGCACCCAGGACCAAATAAGGATTCCCACTATGATCCGAACATTTCAGTTCCAGATTAGCTGCCTTTGCCTCGCGTCCCCAGAAGAGTGACGGAATGCGAATAGCACTTTCACGGTTATCAAAGCCGTAGGTGGCATAGGCTGAACTCCAGAAATGTGGGAGCAAACGACGGTAAGAGTTAGGGCTTGCACAACTGATAGCCACAAGCGCATGGATGTGATGGAGTATCCCACTAACAAAGTATTTCCCAAGTTGACTCAAGCCACCGCGTGCATTCGCATCATAGAAGAGATTCTTACCCGCATGCTCACTATTTGTTGTTCCCCACAGGCTCAGGTGAATATGGGCTCCACTCCCAGCTTGATCGAGAAAAGGTTTGGGAGCAAAGGAGGCATAGAGATCGAAACTTCTGGCAACACCGCGTAGCGTTTCACGAACGAGACAGACAATGTCCGCTGCACGTAACGCATCGGCCTGATGTAGCGAAAGTTCTTGTTGAGCTGGACCAAGTTCGGTATGAAACAACTCGATCGAACACCCCTGCGCTTCTAGAGCTGCCAAGGCTACGTCTATAACCTCAGCCTGCTCGTCCAGACCGATACTGCTGTAACATAGGCTACGATCCGCTGGCATATACCGCCCGTTCTCCTCACGTGCCAGATAAAATTCATGCTCAAAACCGACTTCGGCTCGCGTTCCTAACTTGGCGAGACGAGCAATCATGCGCTTAAGAAAGGTGCGAGGGCAAGCTTCCCAAGGGGCTCCATCAAGACGTATCATATCGCAGAGGAGACTGCCGGTATGGGGGGCATAAGGCAAAATGACAAATGTCTCGGGATCTGGGACGAGGCGGAATTCGCCAACCGGACTCATCCCGCCAACGGAGACCAGAGTTTCAACGCCGGTAAAGGCCTGCATTGCCAGTGACTGTCCAATACCTTCACGCATGCGGGTTACCAATTTGCTAGCATGAGTGGCCTTGCCACGAATAATACCGCCATTGTCACAATATAAAAAGCGTACCAGGCGCAAGTTCATGGCCTGTGCTCGCTGCACAACATCTTGAATCTTCATAGTGCCAATGCTCCAGTCTAGTGACCAAGTGTTTTGAGGATAGATGGTGTTATAGCTTGTATATCGCACAAGCGGTATCATGGAGAACCTGTTGAGCAGGCTGATATGCTTGTTCTTGATCAATTTCGTCAGCTGCCATCATTTCCTGTAAAACCTGACCGAGAACGCTCCATCCACGCAAGGCACTGGCCCAGTACATCTCTGGCACATAAATGCCATCCGAACTATACAGCAGCTTGCTGGCAGGAGCAATACTCAAAGCCTGACACTGAATGAACCAGCCGCAAGCTATCGTGTCTTTAGTCCGTGTGGATAGGCGGGTTTCTCGCGGGCTTTAGCCCTTGCAAGTTGCCTGAGTACCTTCATGAGAAGTTTTCTCTTATTATACAAGATATTCAATGTTACGTATTTAAATATGCAACGTTGTAAATAGTAGATGAGATTTAGTGAAAGGAACTCCCTGATATGGCAAAAGCAACCACGACCATCAGACAGGTCTTGAATCATCAAGCCGAACACGCGGCGTGGTTTGCTGCCAATGCCGCCCTCTTCAATCGGGTGGCTTCCTTCTATTTCGATGTCATTGCCACACATGAGAAAATACTAGACCTGGGAAATCAAGACGCGCTCACTGCTCTTGAGAAGCTCACTCACACGACACAGAGCAATCCAACTCCAGTGATGCCGCTTTCCCAGATCCAAGAAGACATTCCTGCCATGTTCAGGCGTGCTGCTATTCATGCGGCCCTTGGATCAGCTCGTTCGTTCTCTTCAAATCTCTCCAAGTGGCGCTCTCGCTGCGAGAAGGCACAGGCCAAGGGGAAGAAGTTCACCGAACGTCCACCAGTACCACCATGTTCATGGAACAAGGCTGCAACGCTGTATGCAGGCCAATGGAAGGAACGGGCAGGTTCCTCCATCATGATCAAAGTGTGGACTGGAAGTGTTTGGAGCTGGATTAAAGTTCGTATCACTGGCCGAGAAATCCCAGATGATGCCCGGATGGGAAGCCCATCTCTCATCAGGCGTGGCAACGGGTGGTGGCTGCACACTCCCATCGAAAAGCAGTTGAAGAGTCCTCCAAAGATCGAGAAACAAATCACGACAAACGAGCAAACAAAGATCTGCTCAGTCGATTTCAATATCACTGAACATCTCGCGGTATGCACCATCCGAACGGTTGAAGGTTCGATCCTCGCCACCAAGTTCATTAGCGGTGGTAGACGGGTAAATGGCCTTAGGAAGAAACAGCTCGGACGGATCGCACGCAATCGAGGAATGACTGGCATCTGTGCCTCAGGCGAACAGGATAATGCAGACCTCTGGCGCAAGATCACTAACGTGGATGAGCATATAGCCCATCTGGTGAGCGCTCGCATTGTCCAGTGGGCCTCGCAGCACGAAGCCACCATACTGGTGTTTGAACACCTGGGGAACCTCAAGCCAGCGAAAGGCAAGTATAGCCGCCGAGGCAATAGCAAACGAGCATTCTGGATGAAGGGACGCATCTTCAAATACGCAAAATATAAGGCGTATAACGAAGGTATTCTCACCAGTCGGGTGAGTCCTAGGAATACCAGTCGGGAATGTGCTCGTTGCCATGGCCTTGTTGCCAGATATGCAGAGGGACAACCAGCAGAAGGCTATACCTATAGTGCTCCTTTGGTAGCTTGTGCACATTGTGGCATGAAAGGCAATAGTGATAGAAATGCCAGTCTTGTCATCGGGCAGCGTTTAGTCGAACGCTATCAGAAACCATCCAAGGAAAAGCCTCACACTCCCCTGGTCGCAGAGAGGGCAGAGCAATCTGCAGGTGGTGTGATCTCCCAAGACGCCAAACGCGTGGGTTCCCGGCCATCAAGGGCTCGCGCAAGGCATGGAGATCACAACGAGCATGGCACCGCTCAGGATGTATCGCTTCGGATGGAAGAGCCTACATCAGATATTGCCTGCCAACTACGGTTCCCATTTTGAGTCGGAGCCATGCTTCATCTCTCAGGGAACCGACTATGCAGGAGTGTCAGAAGCTGCGGGACTTTAGTCCCTGCGGAGTGTCACGAGTAAAAGCAACCATTTCTAGTACACTGAGGCCGAGATAGATCCATGATAAAAGCAGCCATCGAAAACATATAGCGCTCACTCTATCGTGGACATATTTGAGCCCTCGTGTACTAGTTTATCAACAAAGGGAATGGCATATGATAGATCAAAATACACATTTGGATAAATAGGCGCAAGATAGGCACCAAACTGGCAGTAAGGATAACTTTCGTGGAGTAGTATAATTGGCACAGTCTGGTAGTCACTACACTCAAATACCTTGCGCATAAGCGTCTCAAGACACAACATTTTAGCGACTCGACACTGCCCAGCCAAACCGATGCGCTCTGCCTCGTAGCACATTTCAGGTAACAGGTAGGCTATATCAAGGAGCAAGTGTATCAAGATGGGCAGTCTGCAGTAGCCGATTGATCAGGGCATCTGCCAGTATACTATTGATAGAACTATCTCTCTCCATGTCATAAAAAAGGAATCAGAGAGATCAAATCCGATAGCAATCCCTGGCCTGTCTGCAATCTGCCAGCCCCTGGCCCAATAACAGTCACCTCAGAGAGTGTATCTGTCTGAAAGGTAATTGCATTCATCACCCCATCTACACGTGCTAGCGCATCATGCAGTGGAAGAGCTACTGGCTCTACGCGAGCTTCCAGCGCAGTAGCTCCGTTATCAGAAACTGTTTGTAAGGATGCAATCAGCTTGATACGCTTTTCTTCATCAATTGCCTGCTGTACCTGTTCTTTGGTAATAGTAGTAATGCCCCGACGTATTACCTGCTCAGGTTTGAGCGTCTGACCAAAGACGAGAGCAGCCAGGATCAACGTTTTGGCGACGGCATCGTAGCCTTCAACATCGGCTGTCGGATCGGCTTCAGCATAGCCTTGAGACTGAGCTTCCGCTAGCACATCAGCATAGTCACGTCCGCTAGCCATAGCGCTCAAAATATAGTTTGTCGTACCGTTGAGGATGCCGCGAATAGCATGTACATTTGCACCAGCCATACCTTCACGAACAGTGCTAATCACGGGAGTACCAGCCATGACGGTCGACTCCATCCGCCACTGTACCTGATGCTGCCGTGCCAGAGCAAAGAGTTCTTGCGCGGCTAAGGCTGCTGGGCCTTTATTGGCTGTGATCACATGCATACCCTGTGTCATTGCTGCCCGAATATGACTTATACCAGGCTCGGCATCGTGCAAATTCGTGCCAGTGGCTTCCGCTAAGACATCACCACCAGTCGCACGCAACCCTTCAAGCGGATTGGCCCAATGTTTTACACCAGGATGCTTTGTGAGTGGTTGGCGTTCTGCAGCCAGATACAGCAAGGTAGGAATATTGAGCCCTTGCTCGCGATAAATAAAGCCATGACGAGCATTTGCTACACTTACCAGGGTTACCTCAAGGTCGAAATCGTGTTGTAACACATCCTTCTTGGTGGCTAGCAATTCTGCCAGACCTTGACCAACAACCCCAAAACCAATAATGGAAAGGCGTATCTGTTTCATAAATAAGTCAACCCAAACAAATCTTTCTATATCCAGGATAATTTGAGACGATCAAGAACCCGCTTGAGCGGAGTCAGTTCCTCAATGTTCAGAAAGCGTGCCACCCGAACATAGACAAACACGCCAACAAATAGCTCGATCAGCAGTTTGACACTAGCGAGAAGCGTAGCACCAAATTGCAGCGTTGGCTGTGTTGTCGTCACCAGGATCAGATCCAGGATAGTACGCACAACAACCAGACAGATACCCATCACTAAAGCTGTAACCAGGACACGAATGATAAACTTGCCAATCACTCGCAGATGCAGATCTCCGAGACGTCGGCGCAGAAGCCAGCACAATGCTACAGCCTCAAGCAGCCCCGCCACAGATGTCGATAATGCCAGTGCTCCGAGTCCCCATTGGACTCCCCAGATTGCCCCGTTAATCAATATAAGGCTTAAGACGATCTTGATGCCAAATTGAGCCACACTTACCACCACAGGAGTAAGACTATCACGTAGCGCATAAAATGCTCGTGTCAAAATTTCAACTGCAGCCAGCCCAGTCAGCCCGAAGGCAAAAAAGGCCAGTGGTACAGCTGTCGATTGAGCCTCTTGTAGACTATAGTGACCATGCTCGAGCAAAACTTGGATGATAGGGAATCCAAGCACAATCAAGCCAACGCTAGAGGGAATCGACATGAAAAGAATACTGCGTAACGTCTCCAGAATCGTACTACGCACACGATCTATACGTCCCATGGCAACATTTTCGGCCAGTGTAGGGAAGGCAGCAGTTGACACTGCCATCCCAAAGATGCCCAATGGTAACAAGATAAGTTGGAACGCCTGATAGTATTGCGTGATGAAGCCATCGACGCTAGTTGCTCCTACAATAAGAATCATCAGTTGGATCAGACCTCGATCTACAAAGATCGAGATATAGAGCATAGCAGCATTAATAACGCGAGGAACCATCTGACGTGCAATCTGTAATACCCCTGGATGATGCCAGTCAAGGGTAAAAGAGTAATGCATACCAACCTTGCGCAACCCTGGAACCTGGACGCCGATCTGGAGCACAGCTCCCAATACCACTCCCCATGTCGCTGCGTAAATGGCAAACTGTTCATTGTGCTGACCCATGAGCATAAGTGCCACGCCTGGCAGCAATCCGGCAATCAAACCGACGTTATATAATACCGTCCCTATGGCTGGTAAGCGGAAATCCTGCCTTGCATTGAGTACAGAAGTCACAATCACCCCAGCTCCTAACGCAATCGATTGCAATAGCATAATCCTGGTTAGCGAAGCAATCAGATTAAGTTCGAGGGGATTATGCACACCCGGGTTATAGAATGGGACAAGTGCAGGGGCGAAAAGAATGGCGAAAAGAGCTAATCCACTCATCACTGCAATAGCTAGATTGAGTGCAGCACTGGCAATATGCCAAGCCGTCTTCTCATCATTCTTACTCGTCATGTAGTTGGTAAAGACAGGAATAAATGCAGAGAGTAGGGCTCCTCCGGCAATAATATTGAAGATAAGGTCAGGAATAAGAAATGCTTGCAGATAGGCATCTGAGATGCTACTCGTTCCAAAGACAAATGCAAACAGGGAGGTACGTACCAGACCCAGAACCCGGCTGGCGATAAATGCGCCAGTCAGAACCAGTGTTGCTCTGCCAATACGAACCCGTTGCATTGTCCCTGTATCTTCTTTTGATGAAGCCATTGCTCCGGCATTCTCCCCCTGTAATCCTGCTTGGGCAGGGAGCTGGGACGAAACAGCAGTACCAACATTTTCTACAGGAGATGAGAGCAATGATGATCCCTGCTGCTGCTGGGACACAGGAGTCGTAGACATTTCACCTAATGGTGGTGTCTGCACTTTTTGAGATGCAAATTTGGGAAAAACTTTTTCTGAGAGCCACTTGCTCCATTTTTCCATACTAGGAATGAGAACATTGGCTTCTTCGCCAACAGGTCGCACTCGGTGATGCAAGCGTTCTTCACGCAGCCGCTGCAACCGCTCCTGGCGTAATTTCGCTATCGGTTGAGATGGCTGAGGAGCATCAAAGTACTGGTGGGCCATCCCCTGGCCATACCCAAGAGATGTCCCCATGTCCTGTACAGGCCGATAGTCAGCTTGAGATGGGCTCGGAAGCCGACCTTCCTCAGGGTGCTGCGCAGGATACTTCGAGACCTGGGACGACTGCCCAAGCTGTCGTGACAGATGGGGAAGAAACAGCCGAGGCAGAGCTACTGGAGGCAACGACTCTAACCCTATCTGATCTCCCTGATCTTCATTGTCATATTGCCAGCCAAAATATCCTTGTTGTTCTGCTTTTCCCTGCTCTGGCAGAGATACTTGCTCTTCTTTGCGTTCCACAAACTTCTCTACTACACGCAATGCTAATAAAACGCTTGGCCAATATATGCTATTTTAGACTATTGCGGGTTAAGCATAGCATACTTACATCATTCTGGCTAGCAGACTATCAGAAGGTACCAGCTCACAACCATATTTCATTGTAAAAGAAAGAGCATTGACTAAAACAACGGTGTTTTATGTAGTATCAAAGTAACGTTAATTACCTCTCTCTATAAATAGAGAGCTATATGATAGCAACTGATTGCTAGCATCTATTTTCTCTTTTTACTATCGGTCTCAGTGGTCTCAGACATGAGGGCAGTGGCCGAAAGCGTCATGGCTGTCTGTCATTCCAGATGTAGTGCTCACTTGTGATCGAGCAGACTGGGATAAGGACAAATCGATCTATGAAGGTGTGCTCTAATCTAGAAATCGGCTCTAAAACCTACTTGACACACCACCAAAGATCGGCTATAATTCCCACTGTTACATGAAGACATGCGGGTTTAGTGTAGTGGCAACATGCGACTTTCCCAAAGTTGAGATCATGGGTTCGAATCCCATAACCCGCTCCAGACTGAAACTGCCCATCGCTTTGATGGGCAGTTTCGTTTTATCCTCGTTTATTCATGTTCCGTGTGCAACTGCTCCTGCATAGTCTTTATATCTCCAGCAACCGTCTTGATACCAATGAGGCAAACCAGTCCAGCCAGAAAGAGACTGGTTGGAGATGTGACCAGGAGGGCAAAACCGAGGGAGTGCGATGCATCGCTAATTCGTCCAATAATGTACGGCGAGGATGCATCTCCAAGTAGGTGTCCTAGCAACAAAGCTAGTCCTATTGCTGTAGACCGTATGTCTGGCGTAATAATATCCTGAATGATCGCCTGTATTGGACCCAGACACATGCTCAGGCACATAATTGCAACGACGAATACTGCTATAAAAGCCATAAGCTGATGGAGAGAGAGTCCTAGCCAACAGAGAGGCGCTCCCAGCAAAAATGCCAGCGCGGCAGTAGTCATACGTCCCTGTGGGAAACGTCGCTGGAGTGTGTCTCCTAACCATCCTCCTAACAATGTGCCAACCAGGCTACCTCCTGCCAGAGTCCCAGCGGAAAAGAGACTTGCTTGGGTTGCACTAAGTTCGAATGTGCGTATGAGATATGTGGTAAACCAGGCCAGTGCGGCTCCCATAATAAAGAAGCTGCAAATAAAGGCTCCTACGAGCACCCAGTAGGTAGGTATCTTAATCAATTTCCTGACAACGCTAAAGAAATCTTTGCCCAGGCTTCCGTGGGCCATGCTCACCTCATCCTCCCCGCTCTCTTCAGTGTCAAATGCTCCACGCTGTGGCTCGATTGCTCGCCAGATGAAGAAGGCTGCTAGCAATCCTGGGATACCAACGATATAAAAGGCCCAACGCCAGCCAAGTTTGTCGGCTATTGGGCCACCCAGTGCCAGTCCTATGGCTGTACCAAAGAGATTCCCCGTTGACCAGATAGAGAGCATGCGCCCTCGCCTCTCTTTTGGGAAGTAGTCGCCGATGAGGGATAAGGAGGCTGGAGCATAGCCAGCCTCACCAATGCCCAGAAATGCTCGTGTAATGAAGAGTTGAATAAAGTTCCGGGTGACGCCTCCCAAAGTCGTAGCTACACTCCAGATGCCGACACAGATTGTAATAATATTTTTTCGTATACCTTTATCAGCCCAAATACCAAGAGGAAGTGTGGCTAGACCATAAATGAAGAGAAATGATGAATTGAGTAAACCTAGCTGTGTATCACTTAAACCGAAATCAGCCTTGATATGTGTTTGTATTGCTGATAGGACAGAACGGTCCGTATAGTTGAGAATATTAATGGTCAGCAGAACGATAAAGGCCATAAGCGCCTGTGTTTTGCTCGGCTGGATTGTTTTGCTCTTTTTGGGTATCGAAGGCTTGGTTGTCGTTGCCATAGGCAGTTTGGCTTTTTCCGTCGTGTCTTCTTGTCGCATTGTCACAGAGCCTGCTCACTTTCCTTTTTCCTCTATTGTACGAAGCTGTTATAGCTTCGGCTACAGTCACAGAGAGGACATTCTTAATTGAAAAGCTCTTCCATTAGAGCTCTCCTCTATTGAGGATACCAGATGGAAGAACTTTTTTCTAGGAAAAAAGAGGCATCTTTAGCCAAAAACAGAAAAGTATTACAAAGCCCCCTAATAGACCTCCCCCTCCTGAGCCGCCTGCGCCCTATTGAGGCACCCACGCAAACGTTCAGCCAGCACGGGGAGGTACTCGGTCCTGCTGCTTATGTGGTTGCCAGGATTGATATAAGTCTCTATCTCTCCTTCCTTGGCTTTCACCACTTCCTGCCACCCATCGGAGCGTGCGGGTTCCTCACTCGACCAGAAGAAAGTGATCTTGCCAGGATAGAGACCGGGTGTATAATTTGCAACCTGCCAGTCATAAATGTTTGACCAGTCCTGGCGGAGAGTCTCAATTCTTGGGAGCAAGCCTTTAAGCTTAAAGCTCGACGATGCCAAGCTTGGTTTGCTCTCCTCCTTGCCTTCTGGTTTACCCTGCTTAGCACTTCTTAGGAGCTCAGCATTTATCGAAGTTCTGTAGTGTGCAAAGCGCAGGTACCTATATACATGTTGGAGAGCGAGAAACCCTTCAAATTGCTTCTCCTGACCAATCCGCAGCAATTTGCAAAAGTTACTGATGATACTACGAACCCATCCATGACGAGCAGGAAAATCTGGGTCCATCAAGAGCAGCAGACCAACGGCCTGACCTTGCGCCTGCAGCTGCCGGGCCATCTCATAGGCTAGCAGAGCTCCATTGCAATACCCACTCAAAAAGTATGGGCCTTCTGGTTGAACGCTGCGCATTGCTTCAAGATGTGCCGCTGCCACCTCTTCAAAGGTCGGCGGGATCACCAGACCTTCAAACTTATAGGGCTCAAGCAGGTAGAACGGCTGCTCCGGGCCCAGGTGGCTTGCCAGCTTCCGGCTATAGAGTCCTCCACCCTTCCACTCTCCATGCAAGTAGAAAAATGGCTGTCGAGACCCTCCCTCCTGCACCACCACCAGCGGTGCCCTGCCGTCGGTCTTTGTCTCCCTTGACAGAGCGACCCTGCTCTCTCCTACTAGAGCCCTCGCCAAATGCTCTATGGTTGCTCCCGCAAAGAGGGTCGAGAGCGGTAGCTTCTTGCCGCACACCTGCGCCATGCGATCAAACAGCGGCACAGCCAGCAAGGAGTCCCCTCCCAGTTCGAAAAAGTCGTCCTTGATCCCGATGGGCCGTGTCTCCAGCAGCTCCTCCCAGATCTGCACCAGTTGCTGCTCTACTGGCAGCCTCGGCGCCACATAACTCTCTTCGACCACACTCCGGCCAGGCTCAAGTGCGGGCAATGCCCGCCGATCTATCTTGCCGTTGGGCGTTAACGGTAGCCTTTCCAGTAGCACAAACGCCGATGGCACCATGTAGGCTGGTACTTGCTTCGTCAGATGACTTTTCAGCTCTGCAACTGTAGTGCTTTGCTCCTTCTGTAACTCCACATAGGCCACTAGGCGCTTGTCCCCAGGCGTATCTTCTCGAGCCATTACCACCGTCAGTCGCACCGCTGGATGCTGGCTGAGCACCGCTTCGATCTCGCCCAGTTCAATGCGAAAGCCGCGTATCTTCACCTGGAAGTCCAGCCTACCTAGAAACTCAAGGTTCCCATCCGGAAGGTAACGCCCCAGATCCCCAGTCTTGTACAGCCGTGCACCACCTTCAGATCCAAAGGGATCGGCCACAAAGGCTTCTTCCGTGCGCTGCTTATCACCAAGGTACCCTCGTCCGACGCCGATGCCTCCCACATACAACTCCCCACTGACCCCGACCGGCAGTGGCTCCAAGTGGCGGTCCAGCACATAAAGCCGCATATTCGGGATCGCTCGGCCTATCGGAATAGAGCTTCTCGTCTCATCTAGCGCTTCGTAGATCGGATAATGCGTCACATCGTCTGAACACTCTGTTGGCCCATAGGCATTGACCAAGGGCACGTGGGGATAGGCACGCAACCAGCGGTGACACAAATCCACCGGTAGCGCCTCCCCAGTCGGGATCAGCCAGCGCAACGCCTCCAGCTTTGGCCTGCTGGCTGCTTTGATCTCGTCTGCATCCAGCATAGCTCGCATCAAGGAGGGCACGGTTTCCAAGATCGAGATCTGGTGGTGCTCGACCTGGGTAAGCAACTCCACAGGATGGTGGGAGACCTCATCGGGGTAGATCTGTACACTCCCACCGACGAGCAGGGCGGTCAGGAATTGCCACACTGAGATATCAAAGCACTGGGAGGCTGTTTCCGCCACTCTGTCACGGCCCGTCAAAGCCAGTGCCTCGATCTTGGCATAGATATGATTGACCATACCCCGCTGCTCGACCATTGCTCCTTTGGGCTTCCCTGTTGAGCCAGAGGTATAAATGACATAGGCCAGATCACGCGGTGTGCTGTAGACAGGGAGGTTCTCTTCACTCTGACTTGCCTGCAGCATCTCCTCGCAGTAGAGAAGCTCTGGACGCAACTCAGCTGGTACTTCCTCTAGCGCATCGGCAAGCGTCGGCGCAAACGGCGCCGTGGCCAGGACGATGCAGCACCGACTGAGTTCGATCACTTGGCGCAATCTGGCTGGCGGATGATGGGGATCGAGGGGTAGATAGGCACCTCCTGCTTTGAAGACAGCCAAGATGGAGACCAAGAAGGGAATGCCTCGCTCTGCCAGTAAGGCCACAAGTCTGTCTGGACCAACCCCGTGCTCACGCAACTGGTGCGCAAGTCGGTTGGCATGGGCGTTCAACTCCTGATAGCTGAGCTGCTCACCCTCGCAGATGACTGCTACGGCCTCAGGGGTTCGCTCGACTTGGGCCTCGAAGAGCCGATGCAGGCACTGCTCCAGTGGATACTCTCTCTGAGTGGCGTTCCACTCCACAAGTAACTGTCGACGCTCTTGCTCTGTCAGGAGAGGTAGGGTAGACAATGGCTGATTGGCATTTGCGACAATCCCTGCCAACAAAGTCTGCCAGTGGTTTGCCAGCCGAGCTATCGCTGCCTCTTCAAACAGGTCTGTGCTGTACTCGAAGTAACAATCCACACCCTTTGGGCCTTCCCGCACCTCCAGGGATAGCTCGAATTGAGAGGTAGCAGTCAGATTCCCCAGATCAACTGGCTCCCACCCTTTGGACAAGCTAGCAATTGGGGTATCAAAACTCATCATCACCTGGAAGAGCGGGTTGCGCCCAGCCTGTCGATCCGGCTGGATCGCTTTGACTAGGGATGCAAAAGGCAGCTCTTGGTATGCCTGCGCTGCCAGTACAACTTCACGCACGCGCACAAGCAGAGCCTCAAAGCTCGGATCACCCGACAAATCAGTGCGCAATACCAGCGTGTTGACGAAAAAGCCGACTAGCGCCTCAGTCTCAGCCTGACGATTGGCGGCAACTGTGCCTATTACGAGGTCCTCCTGGCCGGTGTAGCGGTACAGCAGTACCTGGAAAGCCGCCATCATCGTCATGTACAGCGTGACTCCTTGTTGACGGCTCAGAGACCTGAGGTTATCAGTTAGCGCTTGGGGCAGGGTGAAGTGATGCGTTGTTCCCCGAGTAGAGAGTTGAGCTGGCATTGGGCGAGCAATCGGCAGGTCTAGGACCTCGGGCGCGTTAGCCAACTGCTGCTCCCAGTAGGCAAGCTGCTCAGCCAACAGTCCCCTTTCCAGCTGCTCTCGTTGCCAGACTGCAAAATCGGTGTACTGGAAGGGCAAGTCCGGCAGTGACAAGGGCTGTCCGCTCGCGAAGGCTTCGTACAAGCTACTCAGCTCGGGCAAGAGCACATTCAGTGACCAGCCATCAGCAACAATGTGATGCACTGCCAAGAGCAAGAGGGACTCCTCTGGCGCTAAGCGCAGTAAGGCAGCATGCAGCAATGGCCCCTGCGCCAAGTCAAACGGACGTTGCGCCTCTGCACTTGCCCACCGCTGGGCCTCAGCCTCTCGCTCAGGTTTGGGCAAGTGTTGCAGATCACGCACTGACAGGGCAATCATCAGGGAGGGAACAATCAGCTGTACTGGCTTGCCCTCCTGTGTCCCGAAGATCGTACGCAACGCGCCGTGGCGCTGCACGAGCACGTTAAGGCTGCGTTCGAGTGTTCCGACATCGAGCAACTTACGCACTCGCAGGACAACGAAAATGTTGTAGTTCACGCTTTCTGGTTCCAGCTGATGCAGGAACCATAGCCCTTCCTGAGTCAGCGAGACAGGATATCCATGCTGAGCCTGCTCTGATGCTACCCCATCTCTGGGTCCTGGCAGGCGATAAGCCTCCTGCGGGAGCTTGCGCAGGACTGGCTGGTCAGACTCAGAATGCGTTGCCTGCAAGCGAGAAACAGTCTCCGCCAGTTGAGCCACGGTAGGTGCCTCAAAAAAGTGGCGCAGTGGTACATTTACATGCAAAAGCTCATGGAGACGCGAAGTGACCTGCATCGCCAGCAACGAATGGCCGCCCAGGACGAAAAAGTTATCGTGAATACTGATCTGCTCGATCCCTAGAACCTCTGTCCAGGTGCCAGCCACGATCTCTTCCAGCGAAGTGCGCGGGACCACAAAGCCCTCCTGGCGCTCGCTCTCCGTGAAATCGGGCATGGGCAACGCGTGACGATCAACCTTCCCACCAGCATTGAGAGGAAATACCTCCAGCAGGACAAAGGCAGCGGGCACCATGTAGTCAGGCAGGCCCTCTTTGAGCTGGCTGCGTAGCTGAGCAACAAGCTGAGAAGTTTCCTGGGCCGGCTGTGGCACCACATAAGCCACCAGACGTTTGATGCCCGGCGTATCCTCACGCGCCACCACTAACGCCTGCTGCACAGCAGGATGCAATTTAATTGCTGTTTCGATCTCACCCGGTTCGACACGGTAGCCGCGGATCTTGACCTGATGGTCGACCCGCCCAAGAAATTCGATAATGCCTCCAGGCAGGTAACGCACCAAGTCTCCGGTTTTGTAGAGCCGCGCCTGCGGCTGCTGGTCAAAGGGATTCGTAATGAAGCGCTCTGTCGTCAATTCAGGGTGATTGAGATAGCCACGAGCGAGCGACTCTCCCCCGATATACAATTCGCCTGCTATGCCCTCTGGCACAGGTTGACCAGCCTTGTCCAGAATATAGACTGTACGATTGGGCAAAGGACGGCCAATCGGGATGTTCGCCTCTGGCTGTTCCCGCTCAACGTGGCACGGAATGTCAAAGATCGTCGTGGTGATAGTGGCTTCCGTAGGACCATAGACATTGAACAGTCGAGCAGAGCGCAAAGGCGATTGCCGCCAGAGCTGCACCGCCTCGGGAGGCAACCGATCGCCACCAGCAATCACAAGTCGGAGCCGCTGGCCCACCAGTTGCTGGGGAGCCGCAGCCCATTGCGATATCACCTCATGCCAATAGTCGCAGGGCATAGTGATGACGGTGAGTTGGTGCTCTTTCACCCGGCGTAGTAAGTCAGCAGGGGACCATACCTCTGGTCCGCGCAACACGAGCCGCGCACCAACCAGCAGCGGCGGAAGTATTTGCTCCAACGAAGCATCAAAGGTAAATGAATTAAACTGCAAGGTGCAATCGTCGGCACTTAGCTCCTGGGCTTGTATGATAGCTCCACAATGAGCCGCAAAGGCGTGATGCTCAATAAGCACGCCCTTGGGCCGCCCCGTGGAACCCGAGGTGTAAACGACATATGCCAGGTGTTCCCCTTTGACCACATGGACCGGGTTGGTTGCGGGCTGCTGGCTAACAGTTGCCCAGTCGGCATCCAGACAAACAAGTTGTAGGTGGGACTCGGGAAGCTGTGTGAGCAGGTGTTGCTGCGTCAGCAGGACTGGCATCTTGGTATCTTCTACCATGAAGGCAATCCGCTCAGCAGGGTAAGTTGGATCCATGGGGACATGGACGCCGCCAGCTTTGAGAATAGCCAGAAGACCCACAACCATCTCCAGCGAGCGTTCAACGCAGATGCCCACTGGCACCTCTGGCTGAACCCCCAGCTGGCGCAGATGGTGGGCCAGATGATTGGCACGCTGGTTCAGCTCGCCATAGGTGAACTGCCGTTTCTCGCAGACAAGCGCCACCGCTTCGGGGGTCCGCTCGACCTGCTCCTCGAACAATTCGTGGACGCAACGATCCTGGAAATACTCTACCTGGGGAGTATTCCACTCGACTAGGAGCCGATAGCGCTCTCTCTCCGCCAGGAGGGGCAGGGAGGCAAGCGGCTTCTCGGGATCAGCGACCACTCCCTCTAAGAGAGTCTGCCAGTGGCTCGCTAGCCGGGCGATCGTTGCTTCATCGAACAGGTCGCTGTTATATTCAAAGCGTGTCAGTAGCCCTTCCGTCCGCTCCTCCATATTGAGGTTCAGGTCGTAGCGGGAGGTCCCCGCCCCGACTTCCATCCGGGTCACTACCCACCCTGACGGTAGGGTGACCAGCAGCGGCGCCGGGGTCAACATCACCTGGAAAAACGGATTGTGCCCCAACCCACGCGTAGGATGCAGCTCCTTGACCAGATACTCAAAGGGCAGCTCCTGGTGGGCCTGGGCCTGCAGGATTACCTCGCGCACCCGCCCCAGCAACTCACGAAAGGGGAGATTGCCCGCCAGACTGGTGCGCAGCGCTAGCATGTTCTCAAACAAGCCGATCACTGCCTCGCTCTCCGCTTCCGTGCGACCCGCCGTGACCGTCCCAATCAGCAGGTCCTCCTGCCCAGTGTAGCGGTACAGCAAGGTCTGCAAGGCTGCCATCAGGATCATGTCCAGGCTTACTCCCTCCAGCTGGCTTAGTGCCTTCAAGGCCTTGCTCAGCACTCTGGGCAGCACTAGATCATACGTCGAGCCTCGCAAGGTCGGCTCCAGCAGACGCGGTCGGTCGGTGGGCAAATCCAGGACCGCAGAGCTCCCGGCCAGATGCTGCTTCCAGTAGCTCAGCTGCTCGGCGGCTGTATCTCCTTTCAGCCATGCTTGCTGCCGCCGCGCAAACTCCGCGTACGGCAGGGGCGGCTCTGGCAAAGGCGAGAACTGACCGCTCAAGAAGGCCTCATATAGGCTGATAAGTTCACGCAAGCACGCTCCCATGGACCATCCATCACAGACGATGCGGTGCATACTCAGCAACAGCACGTGCTCCTCAGCTCCCAACTGCAGGAGATTAGTCCGCACCAGTGGCCCATGAGTGAGATCAAAGGGCCACTGCGTCTCCTCTGTCGCCAAGCGCAGCACCTCGGTCTTCCGCTGTGCCTCGGACAAAGCTTGCAGGTCAATCACAGGCAGAGGGATACTCAGGCTGGGCGCGATCACCTGCAGAGGCTGGCCCTCTATCACTTGAAAGGTGGTACGCAGGGTATCGTGGCGCTGGAGCAGCGCGTTGAGGCTGCGTGTGAGCACCTGGGTGTCCAACACTTGTTTCACGTGAACAGTGATAGAAAGAGTATTGAGAGTGCTATTGGGCTTTAACTGGTCAAATATCCAGAGCCCTTCCTGGGCCAAAGACATGGGGAAGACTTTTATGTCCCCTCGTGCGACCGCATCATGGAAAACTGTTACAGACATTGCATTATCCTTTCATTACTACCTTCCCCAGCCATTCTCACCTCTCATCAGAGTTAAAATGATTAGATTCTCAAATATTTTTTAATTATAGCAAGTTCTTTTCTTGCGTCACACCTCCACCTATACTCGTTTCGCCCTTGCAGGGCGATTTCTAGTACTTCTGAATGGCTACTGAAGAAGGATACAACAGAATCGGCAAAAAATCAGTAAAAAATCGGCACATTCTTGTTGAAGAATCAGATAAAATCATACATTTAGGTTGAGAAATCTACACTATTAGCAGTATCATTGACATTTGGAAGTTTATTTTGTATCCTCTTTGTCAAATGGATGAGGAAAACGCTTATAATGAGTTACCCATACGAATGTTTGCTTGATGGTTTAGTGCCTCAGCGACAGAGCTTGGCGGCAACGCTCAGAAGAGAAGCAGCAATAAATCAGGCGATCGCAGAAGCAGACCCGCTTGGAGTCGATGAAGCTTTTCTGCAATTTCCAGGGCTAAATGAACGGCATGATACCGAGGGGATAAGACAGGCTTTAGAGCAGGCCGTTGCTAAAGCGCAAAGCCTGCCAGAACGGAATTTCATTCATTGGAATGCAGCTATCAGAGATCTAAGTATGCTTGGTGCCTCGCTGATAAGATTTGCTATAGAGCCCGCAGATTGCGTGCCTGACTTCAGTGAGACATTGCTGGTCCTTTCTGCTGACATTGCTGCGCAAATCCCCAGAGACTCATTTATCGATTACACTTCTAGAAACCCCAAGAACGAAAGAGAACGCACTTTTACCTCGCTGCCTCAAGAAAAAGTCTTCATTGATAGTTTGCGCCGAGGAATGTCTTCTCTTGATTCTTGTCTGATAAACGTGTTGACCGCATGTAATTTTCCTATCTCACACCAAGAGTTTGCCACCTATTTGCATGCTGCAACAGCCAGCTTTCAAACGATGATCGATTCGATTGTCCAGGTGAAAAGAGAGATTACGCCTGAGGTATTTACCCATCACATCCGGCCTTTTTTTGAGCCATTCCGTGTGGCAGATAGAGCGTTTAGCGCTCCCAGCGGCGCAGAGATGCCAATCTTAAATATTGACCAGATAATCTGGGGGGCCGATTGTGCAGATGAACTCTATACCACCTATTTCCGGGCGAATATCATTCGTCTTCCAGCAATTTACCAGGAGATCAGTCAAACATTTGTGGGGCAAAAATCATTGATGACTATGCTCAAAGATCGTCTGGCGTCAGCTATTCCGCTCAGCCATGAAGAACGCTGCTCTATCCAGGAGCTTCATCATCTCCTGACCAAGATCTATACTTTCCGCATGCCGCATTATAAGGTGGCTGAAGACAATGTGATCCTCCGGCAGCAAGAACTGGGCGAAGACCAGGACGTGAAAGGCAGCGGCGGCTTCGGTCTCCTGGAAATGAAATATGTGCTGGACCAGACTATAAAATGCCGTCAAATAACTTCCCAGGCGCTCTCACCCAGCACATAACTTGAGGTAGCGCTATATAATCTTTCTAACCATTATACATAAACATCACGTGAACGCTGCCTTGTAGACAGCTGAGCTATGCACTGGTAGTCAGTACTTAAACATGAATGTAGGAATATCTGCAGACTGGCGTTTGACGTTCATTTTGTGAAACCATACGGTAGGGTTGGATCGTGTAGAAAGGGTAGAGTCTATATGACTGGTTTATGGACAAGTGTTCACAAACAAGTGTTACAAACAAGCGTTCGCACGGAAGTGCGCATAAGGAGGATGAGATGTCCGTTCTTGCCGATGGCGTCACGATCACGATAGGCCATAACATCTGGAATTTTAGTCTGAGTTTTCTGTTGTACCTGCTGCTTGCGGCAATTGTAGGCGTCATTGCTGAATATATTGTCGGTTGGCGCGTTCCTCTGGGAATTATTGGAGCTATTGTTGCTGGGATTGTCGGTGCTTGGCTAATGACTCAGGTGATCTCCATTCAAGGAATTGGTGACGTTTATCTCTTTGGTAATACGAGTTATCCCATTTTCAGAGCATTGCTAGGTGCAATCGTCTTTGTTGGGCTCTGGCATTTACTCACTTATGGCATGACTCGTCGGCGCTATCGTGAAGTTGCCTGATACAGGTAGCTGGTGAAAAAGCTCTTCTGAGAAAGAGGCCCATCTTCAAGCTGATAAGGTCTGAAAGTTGGGCCCTCCTTTTCTGGTTAAGATTTAGAGGTTGACCACTTTGACGCCGAAGATGTCGCCTGCTCTCCCAATCTCCTGTAGGGCCCAATCAGGGATAGGATTGTCTACCGAAATGACCATCAGTGCTGGTTCAGTAGGACGCTGTACATCATAGGCACGAGCCTTACGCACACTTGGTCCAACATCCATATGGCGGATATTCACACCTGCTTTGCCCAGAATCGTCCCGACATGTCCGATGATACCTGGTCGGTCAATATTGCGACAGAAGAGGATATACCCCTCCGGGACAAATTCTGTCCAGTACCGACCAACACGTACAATACGCGACTCGCCATGCACGACCGTTCCACTCAATGCATCGATATGCTCATCATTTGACAGTGATGAGGCATAGCCGTTCTCGCTCACTACGCGCAATGTGACCTGATTGGCGAACTCGGCTGGGGTCGTTGATTTCTGCTCTACGACTTCCAGACCCCATTCCTTTGCCAACACTTGAGCATTGATCAAATTCACATGGACTTCGGATACCGATTCCAGCAGCCCCTTAATGAGTGCAGCCTGCAGAGGACGCAGGTCATAGCTAGCAATTTCTCCGCTGTAGGACAATTCGATCTTGTTGAGTGGGCCTGGCTGTAATTGTGTAGAGAGTCGTCCTATTTTTTCGAGCAGGATCATGTAGGGCTGCAGTGTCTTTAATGTTTCGGGCAGAATAAGTGGTGCATTGACCGCTGCACGAGGGAAGCCACCGCGTAATACCGAGACGACCTGCTCGGCGACATCTGTCGCGACGCCGACTTGGGCTTCTTCAGTTGAGGCACCCAGGTGTGGAGTGGTGATCACATGCTCATGTGCAACCAGCTTATTCAACACCGCATGATCACGAATTGGCTCCTGACTGAAGACGTCAAGGGCAGCTCCTGCCAGGTGATTTTCATTCAACGCCTTTAATAAAGGCTCTTCTTCGATCAGTCCTCCACGAGCACAATTGATCAGTCGTGCCCCCGGCTTCATCAGCCACAATTCACGCTCACCGATGAGCCCTCTTGTTCCCTGAGGTCCACCAGTCAGCGATGTGTGCAATGTCACAAAGTCGGCTTGCTGGAGCACTTCTTCTATGCTCATCATGGTAACACCAGCTTTGCGGGCTTGTTCTGGTGAAACAAAGGGATCGAATGCAATAATTTGCATTTCCAGTCCCTGGGCACGGCGTGCTACAGCCATACCGACTTTGCCCAGTCCAATCACTCCCAGCACTTTATTACGCACTTCGACGCCCAGGAAACGACTCTTTTCCCATTTCCCGGCTTTGATGCTGGCTGCTGCTGCCGGAATGTGGCGGGCCAGTGACATCAGCATAGCAATAGTGTGTTCTGCAGCAGCGATGATATTGCCAGTTGGCGAGTTGACAACAATGATACCCTGACGTGTGGCTGCCTCAGTGTCAATATTATCTACGCCAACACCAGCACGCCCTACAATTTTCAGGTTAGTTGCTGCAGCTAGCACATCACTGGTTACCTGTGTCTCGCTTCGCACGATGAGCGCATGATAGTCTCCAATAATAGCTTTTAACTCATCCGGTTTTAAGCCTGGACGTTCATCGATTTGTGCTTCAGGCAACTGGAAACGTAGAAGGTCAATCCCTTCCTGTGCGATACGATCGGTGATGAGAATCTTGATTAGCTTTAGCAATTCGGCTGTCCTTGTCACTTCACCCTGTATCTGTGTCATGCTCCCTATTTCTCCTCTCATTCGCTAGCTCTGGAACCCGAACTCGCGCAGACATTTCTCTATGACATCCATCGTCTGTACCAGCTCTTCATGTTTGAAGTACCCAAGGTGCCCAATACGAAACATTCTTCCTTTCATATGATCTTGTCCGGCAGCCAGAACGATGTTGTCCTCATCGTGCAATTTCTTTAAGAATGCCTTGGTATCGATCCCTTCTGGTGTCAGGATGGCGGTGACGGTATTAGAGGCGTAGCGAGGATCGGCCAGCAGCTTCAATCCCATTGCCTGTGCTCGCTCGCGCACATAGTGACCAGCACTCGCATGACGTGCGAAGATGGCTTCACGCCCTTCAGCGAGCATCATCTCCAGCGCTACATCCAGCGCGTAGAAAAGCGAAACGGTCGGCGTTGCCGGATGTTGCCAGTTTGCCAGATGTTTACGAGTCAATGACCAGTCGAAGTAGAAGCGTGGCAACTTAGCTATCTTGTGAGCCTCCCATGCGCGAGGGCTGGCCGCGATCATCATCATACCAGGTGGGATCATCCAGCCTTTTTGTGAGCCTGCTAAAACAACATCAAGATCCCATGCATCCATCTCTAGAGGGATACTGCTGAGTGAACTGACCGCATCAACGACGATCAGAGCTTCAGGGTTAAGCTGACGAACACATGCCGCGAGCGTCTGGATGTCGTTTGTCACACCTGTAGAGGTCTCGTTGTGGGTCATCAACACTCCTTTAAAGGGGGCAATCTCTTTGAGGCGTGCCTCAACGATGGATGGATCTGCGGCTTGGCCCCAAGGAAACTCAATGTGTGTGACCTGTAGTCCATAAACCTCGGCGATTTTCGCAAGACGCATGCCAAAGTTGCCAATGATAATAGCGGCGACATGATCTCCTGGAGAAAATACATTCACGACCGCACTTTCCTGGCCGCCGGTACCTGAAGCTGCGTAAGTCAGTACTGGTGCTTCCGTCTGGAAGAAATATTGCAAGCGCAAAGTAACGCGCTTCATAATAGCGGAAAACTCAGGGCCGCGATGATTAATCATAGGTGCTGCCTGTGCCGCCATCACCTCCGGTGGAATCTGGGTGGGGCCAGGGACACGCAAATTTTGTTGTGGGATAGGAGTACGTATTTCTACCTGGGGTATCGAGATTGCTTTTTGTTCCTGAGTAGTCATTTGTTTAATCACTGCCTTTCAAATGGAGGACTGTTGCTCTCTTTAATATTACATGGACATGCGGCGGATAACTCCTCTGGTAGAGCCACATTCATTGGTGGTTAGCTCAAAAAATGACATAAAAATGAACTCAAAAGCTAAGACTGCTACCAGTTAGTGTGGCTATGCCCTGTTATCCGCCGCCCATACAGAGTATAACATAAATGCCGAGGCATTGGCTAACAAAATACTGTGAAGCAAGTAATGTGCTTTACTAAATCTATATCTAATTTAGTATTATACGCATGAAATAATTTCATTATTTCTATTACAAATTTATGGCAGGTTATACTTTTTTGCTGATTATAGTGCATTTCCCTGTACTACAGTGAATGAACAAATTGCTTTAGAATTCATATCAGACATTTGAGAATCGCGAGCAGTGTGTTGATACTGTGCTGGCTGAAGACGCCAGAGAGGATAGGCAATACCTGCTAGAGTAAGACGTTTAAACACCTCATCAGCAACTTGGTAGTGCTTTCCTCCCTGTGTTAACAAACAAAGCGGCAAAAGGTTCCCGTGAGAGAACCTCACCTATTTTGTTCCAACATAAGCATAAAGCAACGTACAATAGCCAAAGATGCGAAGAATAGCTCCTGATGCCGTAATTAGCACCAGACTAGGGTCTAAAAGCTGCGGTGTGATCATCGCAAATCCAATTCCAAGCAACAGAAAGCCAATAGACATTACAAGGCTAAAACGCGTCTCCTTCGAGATATAAAGCATGACATAGCGAAAGAAAGCAAGCCCACAGAAAAAAGGGCGAGCAAGGTTAAGGAGCGCAGGAGTAAGTGCATTAGGAAAAGGTGGATACGTTGGAGAGAGGAATAATACTACAAAGAATAGTATAGTAGCAATGATCTGCCAACGCTTTAAAAGACGCATTTGTTCACTTGAGGCCACTATAGAACTCAAAAACAGAAAACACAGAGCACTACTCGTACCAGCGTACCATACCCAACCGATATTTATAGTAATGTTCCCTAAATGTACGACGTTTAGGTAACCACAAAAAATGGCGATACCAATGGTACCCATCGACAACCCAAGCGAAAATAAGGCGTCATTCAGGGTCAGGGAATACTTGTAAAAAACGTATATTGATATTCCCAGACAAAGTATGCTCAAAACGAGCAAAAAGCTATTAACATCCATAAATATGTCATGTCCTCCTTTAAGTATGTGATGTCTTGTCCTGCGAGAAAGGGCCTATAGAGGCTCAAGGAACGGTGAGTCTACAGGTTTCCCTTTAGGGTCGTGTAACCGAATGAGCTTTTGCTTAAGCAACCATCGCAGGGCCGCAGTAAACTCCTGTTGATCTACCTGAGTCATATCTAAAAGCTCAGCAATACTTTTTCTTCCATCGATGAGAGAGTAGAGCCGCCGCGTCTGCTTATCAGAAATAACCACGGCACTAGCAAGAGGATTGTTTGCCTGTATTGCATCCATACTCTGTGCTCGGTGTGGAATAAGGTCATTGAGTTCGTATTGCTGAGGTTGTGCTCGATTCTTAACGGAGCTAGCTGAGGATGATAAGGACGAATTTGCCGCATCCAACAGTAACCCACGATTCTTTGCAATAGATAGGGCGTATTCCAAAATGCGGGTAACGGTTGCTAGCAGGTTTGCATTCGATGGCTGATATGTAAATAGTGAAGCGATCATAGCCAGCGGAGTAGGTAGTGCTCCTGAAGAGACATCATTACTCATTGGAGGAAGTAATGCACTGTTACTTAAAAAGGTGCTTTCCCAGTAATGAAGATCATAACGAGTAAGCAGGTCTGCCTGAGGTAAGAGAAAAATACTTCCTACAGGTTGAGACCTGACTCCATGCCGTTCACTGAGCAAACCTTTCACAACCTCAGCAACTTGCGCATTGTTTATAACATGCAGAGGTAGTGAAGAATTCTGGCTGGCTATAACCCGTAATTCGGTAGAATAGTGCCCGGTGATATGGGCCTGGTTTGCCCACAACTGGATAACCGGTATATTCAAGCGCTGTCCAATGCTATGTGACAACCACAGAAACAACTCATCTATATGCTGCATATTTGTTACAATCTGCAAGAGTTGCGTGATAATCACTAATTGCGGATTACCGCCACCTGGGCGGTGAGAGCGTGTAGAGAAACCTTCGTTGCCGTCCATGTGAGCCTCCTCATCTCTCTCCCGTGTCCACACTGACGAGAGAAAGTTCTATCTTTGCACTTTTATGGAATGCCTCTACATCTCTGCATGGAAATCTTTAAATATGGCATCCATAAGCGAAGTACTATAGAAGTCAGCAAATTCCCCCAGACACTATTCGTTTACGCTAAAATCTATAGTGAAAGGCATGTTGCGAAAGCATGTTGGACACAAAACGTTTTGAGATAGCCTTCTCTACCTTGAACAGCGATCCATAAAAATAGTAAGCCGTGAAAGTGCGCAAAATAACGATAGATAGCCTAATGAGGGCAACAGCCTTTTTCATAAGTGAAATTTGTCCCTCTTTTCCCCTATATGGCCGTATAAACTTCACTTATAATGACTTCTGACAAACCCGTGGGATAACTGCGAGGCCAATCTTTTCTAAGACCGCTATAGTCAGCTTTCCTTCCCTGGAACTCAGTTGAAAAAAACTACAAAGATAGAGAAAGGGGCGAGAACCTCCTTTAACTAATGGTCAATCAAAAAAACATACAACAGCGTCAGAGCAGTCAGCGTCAGAGAAGCCTATGAAAATAGAAATTTCCTATGAAATTTTGTTTCCTCTGATACTCGTACTACTTGCAAGAGAAGTACTAGACGTACCAAATAATATGAAAATAAGTCCTGCCTGAAACTGTGGCACATAAAACCAAATCATATTATAATAGTTATGTCAAGTTCCTTAGAGGGGCGGGGCTAGAGGCTGAGGAGGGGGTGATGTTTTGGTATAAGACACTCATGTCAGGTCCGGCAAAATATGGCTACAAACTTAGGTATGGTTCACTTGGACTTGACAGTTCATCACAGAGCGAATGATGCAAGATGCCTCCCTGGAGCGCTCGATAACGATTAGATTTGATTTTGGCTGTTCAAACTGCCAAGTACAAACTACCTAAATTGAACCTTGCCTTACATCTATTTCGTAGGATAGATGTAAGACATAGCATACAACACAAAGGTATGCTCGGCTCACAATCTCTTTTTCTATAAATAGTTTGCATAACTAAAGAAGGAAAAACTCAGCTTGTCGACATTCGATCTTTCTTCCATAGATAGATACTACGAAATACAAGAGGTGGCTTACATGGAAAACAATGAAGAAGGCATGGACGCTCATCAGATTGACGTTGGCCATCAACAACTTGCGATTATCACGCAACTCTTGCAGATGTCCGTAAACATGCGCCATATAGATGAGATGTTTCTGTGGTTGTCGCATACCATAGGACAACGCTTGAATGTAGATGTTCTACAGTTCTGGTCATATCAGGCCCATACCACCGGGCAATATTCTGCTGAATTACGGGTTACGGCCAGTCAAAATACCTTGTTCCCTTTACAAGTTGTGAATAACGCACAAGTTGTCGAGATAGTAAGAGATCTGCTCACTCAACAATCTGGAGTCAGCCCTCAACCTGTCGCAAGCACTTTTGCACCAGATCAGGCGGATCTGCTTACTCGTTATAACCTCCATTATTGGGCATGTCTCTTTTTAAGTAGCAATGCATTGCTTCCTCCCCCTATGAGTAATGACCTCTCTCACAAGGCAATACCTACCCCACTCACGATGGTCGTCTCACTATTTACGCAGCAAGTACTCAATCCAAACCTTCTACCAACTATCAAACACATTTTGGAGCATGCTCTCTCTATCGCCAAGAATCGTGGATTATTGTCGAGTGTGACAAATCCATCCTTAGACAACCCTGCCAATAATCGAGCGCAACCAAAGCAACTCACGCTCAATCAGCTTATTCCACACTGGAAACAGAATATACAAGCAATGCAAGCGAACAATCCCCTTGCTAACGCTACTCCTATTACCGATAAGCAGGCGCGTCAACTCTACTTTGCCATTGACGGAAAGAAAAGCATCACTGAACTTGCGAATATCATTCAGCTAGATCAACAAGAGGTTGACTCGGCCTTGCGATTTCTGCTCAAGCAGAAGCTCATTCGGTTGCATGAGCCTAACGGAAAAGCTATAGATAGCTCACTATTCGAGCAACTATAGACTTTTATTGTGGCTAACGGGTTGAAAACCAATTCATACACCCTCACCGAACAGCTATCCTTTCTGGGCAATACTTGTGAGTTGCGGAGTACTAACTACAGAGGACCTTTCTATGGATCCAGCAGTTAAAAAACAGACATTACGCATGTTCACTTATGGACTCTATATCGTGATGTGTTTCGACGGAGGCACAGTCAATGGATTTACTGCCAACTGGCTAACACAGGTTTCATTTGAGCCACCATTGCTTGCAGTATCTGTCGAAAATACCTCAAAGTCACTCCCCATGATTTTGCATAGCCGCAAATTCACTGTGAATATACTGCGCTCCGATCAGAGAGGACTGGCTGGAACGTTGGGAAAATCGGCTCTGAAACATCCCGACAAGATGGCAGGAATCTCCTATAGCGTGGAAACTGGAGATTATCCCATCCTGCAAGATGCTCTGGCCTGGGTTGCCTGTGAAGTGTGCAACACAACCCCGGCTGGAGACTCAACACTCGTTGTGGCAGAAATTGTGAACGCGGGTATCCTTGCCAAAGGGCAATTACTCACAATGGCAGAGGCAGGATTTCACCATGCGGGGTAATTCATCAAGGTGAAAGCCGCATCATGAAGGTAAAGATCCAGTTCTTACTTTTCTCCTAGTGGAAAGTGTATTGTTTGACGCCCCAAGAGGGATATGCTATCTTGTGTTATATATGATACAGCGTATGGAAGGATCAGGGTGGAGTTGTGCTTCGTCGCATTAACTTGCTGCTTCTTCTAACTTATTTTTCAATGGCAAGAAAATGTGTCAACAAGGTTGCAAGTAATAGCTATCCTCGGCAAGGGTTTGTCTTGCTTCAAAGCTACTGGCAGTATTTTTGCTCAGCAATCCTGTTATTTGTATCAAAATCGGTTGCAACGATGCATCACTGTTTTCCTGCACTATTTAAGGTAAGTGGCAAGAGATCGTGTCGAAACAGGCTCTTGACGTAGAACTTGGCTCTCCCATAATCCCCGCTGATTATTGCATTGGATATATGCTGAATCTTCGAACATGCTAGAGAATCTTCCTGGATCTGGGGTGGTCCAATCGTACTCATCCATTTCTCTAGTCATCCTGAATCACCAAATTTGGTGATCAGCCAACTTATTAACGAAACGCAGAAGCCGCACGCCCCATGGGGGCATCACTAAACAGGAAAATGGCAGGGATCGCTATTTTCAGAGGAAAGTGCTACGGACAGCAGAACAAGGCACCTGCAGCTCAACAATATCTCCACAGTGGTGGCGATGTTGTACTCCCTGCTGCACATGTTGTCTTGTATTCTCATACTTCCAATACTTTGCACACATCTCTTTGAAAGCGGAGGTTCATGATTATGGACATCTTCACATCTCAACCGTTACCCACTCGTCGCCTGACTATCTTTTATATTTGTGCCCTCTGTTCTGTAGCCCTCCTTGCCATTCTCGGTCAGGTGATCATTCAGGTATCGATCCAGCAGCAGACCAGTGATGCCTTCGTGATTAATATTGCGGGACGTCAGCGTATGCTCAGCCAGAAAATTCCCAAGGATGCACTTATCTTAGAAACTGCCACTGATCCGACCGTGCGCATGGTTCGCACACAAGAACTGCAGCAAGCGGTTGCGCTGTGGGAGCAATCCCAGCAAGGCTTGCAGAATGGCGACGCGAAACTGGGTCTTCCCGCCACTACCAGCCCCACTGTGAAACAGTTATTCAGTGCGGTTGATCCAAATTATGAAGCGATGCTCAGTGCAGCGAAAGGCCTTCTGGCAGTACTCAATCAGCATCCAGAAGCCAATCTCCAACGTCCTGATATTTCTTCCTATGTGGATACTATTTTGGCGCAGGAAGGCCCCTTCCTCACCGGAATGAATCAGATTGTCACCCAGTACCAGCTAGAGGCAGACGGACGTGTCTCCTCCTTACGAACTACAGAACTAATCCTGTTGGGACTTACTTTAACTGTGTTGATCGTAGAAGGTTCATTTGTGTTTCGTCCAACTGCCCAGAAGCTCCAACAGACTATTACGGAGATCATAGCTCTTCAACGGGCTATCACGCAGCAGAAACAGGAGCTGGAAAGTGGGATTGAGCAGATCTTGCAGACGCATGTCCAGGTGGCCAACGGAGACTTTACCACGCGTGCTCCTTTGACACAGGACCATCTCTTGTGGCAAGTTGCACACTCGCTCAACAACTTGCTCGCACGACTGCAACGCTTAAATCAAGCGGAGGCCGAGCTGCAAAGGACCAAGGTCGAGTTTAGGCGCCAAATGGGCTCCAGCCAGACAGAAGCGCAGCAGATCAAGGCAGAACTCCAGCAGATCTATACAGAGACCAAACTCTTGGTGGATATGCTACGGGAGGCAAAGACACAAGAGCATCCCATTTGGGTTCCACCTAGCCGCACTGTGCTCGATCCTCTCTGTCGGGAACTTGCTGGGAATTATATACAGCCTGCGCTTTCTGCACGGAATGCATAGCTAGTACTGATTGGAAGGATTTGATCCATTCATTCAAATAAATAAAATGGTGTCTATTGCACTGACAAGCATGCCCTTGGCAGGACCTCTGAACTCTCGCGTGTTTCAATACACCTTGCTGTTCACGCTGTCTTGGGCATGCTTCCAGTGCGCTGTACACATCTCGGAGGTTCATGATTATGGACATCTTCACATCTCAACCGTCACCGACCCGTCGCCTGACTATCTTTTATATTTGTGCCCTCTGTTCTGTAGCCCTACTTGCCATTCTCGGTCAAGTGATCATTCAGGTGGCAATCCAGCAGCAGACTAGCGATGCCTTCGTGATTAATATTGCGGGCCGTCAGCGTATGCTCAGCCAGAAAATTAGCAAGGATGCACTTATCTTAGAAACTGCCACTGATCCGACCATGCGCACGGTTCGGACACAAGAACTGCAGCAAGCAGTCACGTTGTGGCAGCAATCCCAACAAGGTTTGCAGAATGGCGATACGGCATTGGGTCTCCCTTCCACTACCAGTATAGATGTGAAACGGTTATTCAGTGCAATCGAGCCAAATTATGAAACGATGCTCAGCGCAGCGAAAGATCTTCTGGTGGCGGTCAATCGACATCCAGCGTCTAGTCTCCAGGGTTCCGATATTTCTTCCTATGTGGACACCATTTTGGCACAGGAAGCTCCCTTCCTCACCGGAATGAATCAGATCGTCACCCAGTATCAGCTAGAGGCACAGGGACGTGTGTCCTCCTTACGAACTATAGAACTGATCTTGCTGGGAATTACCTTAACTGTGTTGTTGGTGGAGGGATCGTTCGTATTTCGCCCAACTGCCCGAAGGCTTCAGCAGACCATTACAGATATCGTGGCTCTCCAAGAGGCTATTACGCAGCAGAAGTACGAACTGGAAAGTGGGATACAGCTGATCTTGCAGACGCATGTCCAGGTGGCCAACGGAGACTTTACCACGCGTGCTCCTTTGACACAGGACCATCTCTTGTGGCAAGTTGGCTACTCTCTCAATAACTTGCTTGGGCGGCTGCAACGCTTAAGTCAAGCGGAGGCTGAGTTGCAAAGGGCCAAGATCGAGTTCAGGCGTCATCTGGGCTCCACCCAAGTGCAAGCACAGCAGATTAAGGCTGAACTCCACCAGATCCATACAGAAACTACGATGTTAGTGGAGGCACTGAGGGAGGCAAAAGTACAAGACCATCCCATTTGGGTTCCCCCTAGTCGTACTCTGCTCGATGCTCTTCATCGCGAACTTGTTGGGAACTACCTGCAGCCTGCACTTCCTGCACCGCATGCATAGTTAGCTCTCAGAAAAGTGGGACGGTTGCTCCGATGAAGGCAACATCCTGGCCCAAGCAGGAACAATTTCGACGCATGCAATGCCTGCTGGACCTTTTTCCGTCAGGGCAAAAGCACCCTATGTAAGCTCAGATCACAGATGCTTTGCCAGGCTCAGCGAGTCGGCACTATTGCTCTGACGGTTTTTTGATAGTGTTGGTTGAGATCAGTGGGCTGATGCGGTGCTGGTTGAGAACGCCAGAGAGGATAATCAATACCGGCCAGACGGTTAACAATAAGTGCCTGCAGAGTGAGCAGGATAACAGCGAGCATTAGCACCAGAAGTTGCCAGGGCTTTGTCATAGTTCCCAAAGAAATAATGAGTGTCGTTGCTGCTGCAGGAGGATGAGGTACACGGAAAAGCACCATTAATCCGACAGTCAATCCCAATGAGAGACCTGTTGCGATTACCCGTGGCCATGTTACGCCGATGGCAAACGCAGGACCTGCCGTTGCTAAACCTGTCACAAGGAGACTGAGATATCCCACGATAGTCGCAATAGCATGACCCATTAGTATATTGCGTGGCGAAGAGCTCGAATCAGTAGGCTTGTAGAAAAAGAGAAAGACGGTTGGGCCAAGTGAGGGAAAGATGAAAGGTGAGTGGGAAATAAGTGCAAGTCCTGCCATCAAGCAGATGCTAATAGAGCAATTAATGACAAGTTGTCCAAAGCGGTAGCCATGGTGTTGCTGTAAACGCATAGCATCTGGTTGCTCATAATTGTCCAAAGCTAACTCCTGACGGAGTTTGTTTTTTTTGAGTACGTGATAGCTAATGACGAGCCATTTATGGGCCAAGGCGATAATTGCTCGTTTTTTACCCAGTCTACACGCTTGATGATGATAAAATATTGGCAGAAACGTATCTTTGTCTTGGGCAATAATTCGAGCCAATTCGCGCACGATTACACGCCGTGTCGCATTACCGCTGAGCCGTTTGCTACTACTTTGTCGGTTACCAAGATGGGCTCCTGCCCACGGAACAAAGTGCTTGTCATAAAATAAACGATCTATATCTATATTGATATCCGAAAAAATAGCCTCTATGCCTATCCGCTTGTCTGCAGAAATAATGTTCAATAAATTGGTGGTTTTTTCATTGGTGATTTTCTCAAAGGAAGAGATATGCCTTATAATCTCCATTCGCACGTTTTGTATCGCTTCTTCCAAGAAATCCATGTGAGAAAGCATACTGCTGATCAAGAAGCGCTGGTGGGCTGGCACACGTCCTTCCAGTGACTCACACAGCTCCAGTAATTTGGCTCTGTCGTACCCGTAGGCTAGTTCTGCCAGAGGCTGGCTGTTATTTTCTCCTTGCGTAGTGGCTACTACCAACTCTCGCCCACTTGCGCTTGAGCTATGGTCAGCCACGTTCGAAAGCTTGATGTTGGCTGCCTCCAACACTTTTTGCAGACGGTTGACCTGCTGGACACGCTCTTGGATTAGGATCTTGTGATAACGTGTCAGATCACGTAGTTCCTGGATTTGAGCTAGTGGAATGAAACGAGTCTTCAACTGTCCATGACATATGGAGGCTGTGAGCCATTCTCTATCCTTAACATTAACCTGATGATCAGGAACCATCTACATTTACCTCTCTTCTGCATCCACAGCGGATGCGGGAAGTTCTCAAAGTTTTCTATGTGAGTTACCAAACGCCCTCCGAAACGTCTCAGCCTTCGCAAGTCATCAGGAGATTTGGTTCTCATCTCCTGGCAAAGAAGAAAGAGTGGTAACATTGGTCAAACATGCTAGTGCTTTTATCCAAGCGAGCGATTGAGCTTGAAACACTATTACGTTGTCAATATGCTATTAGCGTCATTATATAATACTTGTCAATACGCCAATATTTAGCTAGAAAAAAAGAGAAAGCGGCGCTTCATCCCTATGGGCACATCCAGGGGTCTTCATGCCGCATTTCCGATAGAAATTTGGGTATTTAAGCCAGAGCCCTTTACATTCGGTGACAGCTATACTCTCATTAGACTGCCTCGTGCTGCATAGTTTGAGTGATGACTTGATAGGCTGTAGTCCAGGTTGCTTCAATTTCAGGCGTCCAGTCTTTACCCAGGAATTCTTTCAAGGTTTCCAGAAGTGCCTGACCGACCATTGGATAGTACTCTGGCTTTACGCCATAGCCATTGTGACGGTCCCCGAGTTGCTCTATAATAGGGATAACATTTTCGCCATTGACCACCCCTGTAACAACAACTGTCAGCGTTGCCATCAGAGAGCTCTGCTGGCGTTTCATGTCGGTATTAGCAAATAAGATTTTTGTCTGCGGATAAAGAGCAAATAAACGATTGTAAAAAGCCTCAGCGAAGGCCTCCTTTTGAGGAACAACTAGATCAAAACTCTGTTTCAACAGATTCGCATCCATAACGAGGTTTTTCCTTTCTTGCTGTAATGCATTACATACTCACTGACAAGGAAGTCAGTGAGTATGTAATGCATTACATACTCACTGACTTCCTTGTCAGTGAGTATTCGATCAATTTGCATGTATAAGTTCCGTTCAGAACACGTTCTTCTTCCGTTACACTTCTTCATCAACTCTCCGAGGGGGCTAGTTGGTAAAAAAAGTTGGGTGTTAGAACGCGATTTTCATAGGGATGGTGAAACACTTCCGTTGCCGAGCTTGACATAGGAGGAACGAGCCATCCCCAATCGCCAAAGACTCTTCTTTGAGCCTTGCACTCCTGCTCCTCAAAGACCATAAATTGCCGTGAAGCCGTGTGATGATCAACAATGGTAACTCCAGCTGAACGGAAGGAGTGTAAGACGGCAATGTTGAGTTCAACGAGTGCGCGATCTTTCCAGAGTGAGTCCTTTGACTTCACATTTAGGTTGAGTTTTTCGGCAATGATAGGCAGTAAGTTGTATCGTGCCTGATCTCCAAAGTTACGGGCCCCAATCTCTGTCCCCATGTACCAGCCACTGAAGGGTGCAGCACTGTAGAGGACTCCACCAATTTCGAGACGCATATTGGAAATCGCGGGCACCGCGTGCCATTTTAATCCCAAGGTTTCAAACCAGGAATACTCGGGATGGCTAATGAGTACTTCAAGAATAACGTCGCGAGGCAACTCAAAAGGCTTGGGAGGTTGACCCGGCATCTGGATAATGAGAGGCAAAATGTCAAAGGCGGTCTGCTCTCTCTTGCACCAGCCAAGGCCATACAGATAATCAGTCAACTGGACCTGCGCAGGATCGCCAAGAATCGAGCCATCGGGCCACCGATAACCCGCGTACCTGATTAATTGGGAATTCCAGATACGTATTCCTAGCTGGTCAGGGGCGCACGGAGCAAAAACCGTAATCATAGGCCGGATATGACCTCCATTGGTCGCCAGACGAAGGTGTTCAACACATGCCTCAAAAATATCCTCAGCCTTTGAGAGATGACGCAGATCGCGCACCTTTAGAGAATGCCAATATAATCGACCAATGCAGCGTGTACTATTTCTCCATGCCAATTTGGCTCCATAAGCAAGCTCATCGGAAGACTGCCAGTACGTACCAGTATGGTTTATCTCTGTCTGAACCTGAGTGAGACGCTCGTGGAGATTCTTAAATAAAGGACATTCTTGGGCATACTGGCGAAGATAGGTTTCAGCGTGGGTTTTCACACGTGAGTATGAATAACCTACTCTGGAAGACTTTTGTAGCACTGCGGCTTCCTTTCCTCCTTATTACGCTCTTGACAATATCCCTAACTCTTAGCATATACGGTACCACGTCTCTGCTGATATCACGCTGCAAGAGAATGAGCGGATTGCCTTTGATAACGAGAAAGGCACTTATCAAAAGCAAACGGTGAAGGTTTCCCTTCCGTAATAAGTAGACACAGTAAAATGATACACAAGGAAAGTGCAATAGTCAAGTGATATAGTATAACGAATGTCTTTAAAAAGTTGGATGGTTTTTCTATCGTATGTCGATATATTCTATCATTTGACGTTTAGGTTATAAACTGTTAACTAGACTTTCGCAGAGGTTCAGGAGGGTGTATAGTGTATCTCCCAATCGTATCCTGCTTGATGCTCTTTATCAGGAGCTTGTTGGAAACTACCTCTAGCCAGTGCTTTCTGCCCCGAACGTATAGTTGGTGTTCAGAAGAGCGGAACGGTTGCTCCGACGAGAGTGACGTCCTGGCCCAAGCAAGCGGGAACAACTTCGACCATACCGCGGACGCGAGTCGAGGAGTATGATGATCTGGTTGCAAGGACCGAGCGGACCTGTGAGAGTAGCAAGTCGCCAGCATGCAGGACACAGCCTCCCAGGATAAGTACGTTCGGTTCGAAGAGGTCAATGTACTTAGCGAGGGCGGCTCCGAGCCAGTGAGCAATATCATTGTAGATTTGCACGGCTACTCCATCGCCGTTGAGGGCTTCTTCAGCCAAGATCTGGGGGCTAAAGTATTCATGATTGAGCAAGCGCCGGACGAGGCTAGTCTCGTCGCCACGGCGTAATGCACGCTGAACCTTTTTTTGTATGGCATCAGTCGAGATCAGTGTATTGATGCAGCCACGTTTGCCACAGCTACAGCGCGGACCACTGGCGGCGACAGGCACATGGCAGACATGACCAGTATACTGCTGAGCAGGGTGAACAAGTTTGCCATCGATGACAAGGGCAGCTCCGACGACGGCATTGACAGTGAGAAAGAGGAGGCAGTGGTGACCTCGCCCGGCACCAAATCGATGTTCTCCCAGGATGGCAGCATCTACGTCAGTATGCAGGTGGGCAGGAAAGTTATAGCGTGTTTCTAGCAGTTCACAGAGGGGAAAGCTATTGAGCGTAGGGAGAATAGGAATGAGTTGTGGACGACGTGTAGTACGGTCGACTATTCCGGGGACACTGACACCTATGCCACAGACCTGTAACCCATCGGCTTGCGCACTAGTGAGCAAGGTGTCGATGGCTCGTAAATATGGTTCAAGTGTCGCTGTGGCGGGGCGTCCGCGTAGTGTCTTAGCCAAGCGCCGCTGGTGGATGTGCCCGTGGCTGTTGATGAGCGCGACTGTTGTCTGCTCACCACTGATTTCCACCCCGACGGCTACGCTGTGATCCCTACTCATCACTAAACAGCCTTATCATGCACCATTCCAGCATTTGAATAGAACGCATGTTCACATTGAAACAAGTGTGTAGCAATATAAACGAGCTCAATCACATGTTTTCTACAATGAGTATACTGAGCCCTGCGAACATTTGTCAAGATCAAATGTTTGAAATATCTGTACTACCTTCAGGCAGGTTCGCAACAGATCCAGATCTATTGTAACCTCGCCATTCTCCATTCGTAGTAAGAGGGTAGACGGATCTAAATGATCGCTCAAAAGGGCGAGAAAGGCTTATAAGGAGCTTGATAGTGACTGAGAATGATGAAACAAAAAATAATGTACGACGTGGTGGGCAAGAACCTCATAAAACTCCAGTTCTGGGCCAGGGGCACAGCTTGAGCAATGAGGAAGGGCGAATGATTCAGCAGATGATTCGCGAGGAACAGCATTCTTCGCGTGAGCTGTTCATTCCGGCAGAGGATCTGGCCCAAGAGGCAACGACACAAATGTCGGCAGAGACAGCACGGGTGATCGATGTCAGCCGTGTGCACGAGGTATTACATCTATTCAATCGGGATTTCCTCTATGGACAGGGACGTTTCGATGAATATAAGGATGGGTTAATTCTAAAGTGGGGGGATGGCTATTCGCGCAAGCATATCTGGTTGTCGGTGGAGGATGGGAACCTGATCTTTGAAACGAGCCATGCCAAGAAGTGTAGTAAGCCTTACTGCAATGGGACCCATCACGTTCTTACGCCCGATCTGTATATGCAGCTGGATATTATTAATCAGGAGTTGGGGGATTGCTTCCGTCGACCCGTTTATGAGAGTCCCGAAGATTAGGGGAATAGCTGTAATGGTGACTATTCTTGCACTGGAAAAAGATCTGTTCTTCGCGGTGAAGATACGTGATACGTTGCGGCACCATGAGATGGAAGTGACGACCGTTCGCAACCTGACGGACTTTGAGCAGAGGCTCACGTCTGGTGACGATAAGCAGCCAGCACTGGCAATTGTCAACATCGCAACAAAGGGTGTGGATTGGGAGGCTGCGATCCGCGCAGCGCGAGCAAGTGATCTCTCCGTACTGGCGTTTGGTTCGCATATGGATCTGGATGCGCGGGCGAAAGCTCTACAGGCGGGTGCTCAAAAAGTGGTGGCCAATTCAAAATTCGTCAGCGATATGCCGGGCCTGGTCAGGAGCCTGCTTAGGGCGCCTGACACCCTTAGTGATCCTTCGGCTATGGCATCTTTTGACAGCGAGAATGAGGGCGAAGAGTAAACACTTGCAGGAGCAGCGGAAGCAGACGCCTCTCGTTTAGTTCATCGGAGTGGCCTCCCTGCCTTGCCTAAACTTCTCAACCGCCCAGCGATGTAGAAGCAACTTCACCACAGACACTACAGAAGTGCGCGCCTAGCCGATTCATATGCCCACACGGCCAGATCTTCTGTATCCGTGTGTTTTGTGCAGTATGGGACTGTGATGTAGCTTGCTGCAACATCAAGGGTGTTTTTTTCAACTGGCTCGGCTGATAGGGACCTTCTTCCATTTCAGGATCTTCTGTAGGATAACTAGCCTGTGGTGGTTTTTTTAACTGGCTCGGCTGATGGGGACCTTCTTCCATTTCAGGATCTTCTGTAGGATAACTAGCTTGTGGGGTTTTTTTCAACTGGCTTGGCTGATAGGGACCTTTACCCACGTAGCGCACTGCAGTCCCCATAATGAAACACTCTAGCCATTGGCTGTGATAGTGAAGCTTAAACATCGTTCTGTACTGAACGCCGATAATGGTATCTGCCCCCAGCTCGCGAGCTTGAGCGAACATGCTGTCATATGCTACACCGCGTGCCACTCCAAACCTTCTCGGAACTTCCCCGCGGAAGTTTGTCTTGAAGATCATATCCCAGTAGAGCGACTGACCCATTGCAGAGACACCATTACTGATGATGACTCCCAAAGGTTCATACCCTGCCTCCAGCATCAGCCACAACTCCTCACTGCTCAGATTCGAAGTAAAGGCATGCCCCCGATAGTCCGCTTGAACATCCATCACGCTCTGTGGTCTCTGGGTGCTTCTCTCTCTCACTTTCGGTTGCCTGGCCCCAAGGGCCACTTCGCCTGGCTCGCCGTAATCAGTACCGACGTAACGTACTGCTGTCCCTGTAGCATTCACCTGTATCCATTCATTATGATGCAAAAAATTTACTTCTATTTTCACGCCAATAACGCCGGCTGCCCCCAGTTCATCAGCTTCGAATTGCATACGAGCCATTGCCACCATACGCGCCTGATGCATGAAGTCAGTGTAGGCTTTCACTTCGCCAGGGAAGTTGCCTTTGGCAGTGCTCATGAAGCGAGTGAGTGAACCCATCGCAAACATGCAGTGGCCCATCACCATTCCTAGCGGCTGGAACCCTTTATTGAGAGCCAGCCAGAACTCGTGAGCAGTCAGTAGAGCCGTAAAGGCTCTTCCTCGATAGTCGGCTTGAACGTCCATGACGTTCTGTGGCCTTTCCACATTCCTCATTCCTCTCTCTCACTTTCCCTTACTTGACCTGGATCACCACTCGGCCTTGCTCGCTTGGCAACTTATTGCCACCAGTACCGACATAACGTACCGCAGTCCCTGTAGCCATCACTTGCATCCACTCATTATTATGCAGATACTTCACTTCCATATTAATGCCAACAATGCCATCCGCTCCCAGCTCATCAGCTTCGAATTGCATACGAGCCAGCGCCAGTGCACGCGCCTGATGCATGAACTCTGAGAACTCTTTCACTTCCCCATGGAAGTTCCCCTTCGCAGTGTTGACTAGTTGATTCATTGAACCCATTGCATAGATACAGTGACCCATCACCATTGATACCGGTAGGAACCCTCTATCAAGAACGAGCCAGAACTCCTGACCTGTCAGCAAAGCTGTAAAGCCTTGTCCTTGATAGCTCGATTGTACGTCCATTACGCTCTGTAATTTTTTCACTCTTAATGTCTCACTTTCTTTTATTATAGCTAATAATAAATTTAATTGTTCTCGGTTACTTGACCGCAATGACTACTTTACCTGGCTTGCTTGGCAACTTATAATGACCAGTACCGACGTAACGCACAGCAGTCCCTTTCACAGCGGCTTCCATCCATTGATTGCCATGCATATACTTCAGATCCATTAAATTGATAACAATGCCATCCGCTCCCAATTGATCAGCTTCGAATTGCATACGAGAGAACGCCAGTGCACGTGCTTGGTACATCGCTTCAGTGAAGTCTTTCACTTCCCCATGCTTGTTCCCTCTAGCAGTGCTCACTAAGTTAGTCAGTGTACCCACTCCATAGACACAGGTTCCCATGACCAGTCCTAGTGGCTGGAACCCTTTATCAAGAAGGAACCACACCTCCTGACCACTCATTGCTGCTACATGGGCTTGGGCTTGTTCCTGTTCCTGGGCTTGAGCTTGAGCTTGTTCTTGGATTTGAGCTTGTTCCTGGGCTTGTTCTTGTTCTTGGGCTTGGGCTTGTTCTTGGACGTGGTTGTTCGGTCGAATATTGATAACGCTCTGTAATATTTTCATACTCTTGATATCTCACTTTCTTTAATACTGTCATAATAAGCTTAATTATCCAGATAAACCGCACCTGAAGAAGAAACAACTTCATTTATCGGTACTTTATTGACTGGGAATAGGTCGTCTTTCAGCTCTTCTAGTGACGATTAGCTACTGCTAAGATTGCTCGAATGCGAGAGAACGTCATCTACTCCAGCTAACTTGGAGAAATTCCCTGTGTCAACAAAGTACCGTTATAGCGGTCTTCAAAAAGATTGAACATTCCTATACTTGAAGTATAACTAGGAGAGGGACTTTTGTCCATGCCAAACCACCGACAACTAAATGACAACTGGGAAGAAACGTGGTCAGAGATAAGCAACGGGAGGAAAGAGGAAGAGGCAACTTCAGCAAAAAAAATGGAAGGGTGTACATACAACCTTGTATGCTTTGTCCACTTGATGAACAGAGGAAAAAGCGCTAACATAATAAAGGTCCTTCTGAATTATGGGGAGGTATGAGTGGGTGTAGATGGTTTTATACAGGGTACGTATGTAGTGCTTACAGCGGCCTTCGGAAGGACGAAGCCTACGGTTACCCTCGTCAGGTTTACGTATCCTTGTTCCATGCACTCTCAGAGCTCCATACTTCCGAGAACCGCTGTAGCCCTTGATAGAGGGGGTTGATAGTTTCAAGGAAGGGAACAAAGCAATGACAGATGCACTTTTAGTCAAAAAACCAGTAAAGCTTATTGTATACAGTTATTCTGAAGAAAAATTAGAGCATGTGAGAGCAATGCTCACCATACTAAGCGGATTGAATGTGAAGAGAAGAGGAGGTGCCTTCTTAGGGAGAAAGTTTTATGCCTACTTTGATGATGTAGCGAGTGCGCAAGCTGCTGCACTGGCCCTCGTGCGCATAGTGTCCTGCCGAACGAAAGTGTGCATAGGCACCTTTGATGTCACAAACTTAGTGAGAGATAAGAATACAGCAACGCTCAAAGATCGCAAGCTCCAAGCACAAGTCTCAAAGACGAGCCTTGCAAAAGAGGCAGATTCTGTCATTAGCGCAATAAAGCGTTCTAAGACTGAACAGCATTATAAAGAGGTAGAAAAAAATTAATAAAATTATTAATAGAAAATCCTAATAGAACTATACCCTTTCTAATATCAAAGATGTTATTAGTTTTTAGTAAAGTATAAGACGATGATGTTAGCATATAAATTTGATTATGCACACTTTATATACTATCAAAGGGGTAAAAAAGGGAAGGGTACTTCGTATAGGTTAATGAGATAGAAGGGGGGTGTATTAAATGAAGATAGTGTTGGCGAATTGATTGTCCAGCTTGGGATGAGAGATGTTCATACTTAAAGCTAGCACAATGGTAGGATTCGCCAACACTATCTTCATAATGACGCCAAGAAGCTTAAGAGCAGCGTGGGCGGCGTTTCTCGTTCAGCTGTTAGAAGCACCAAGCCATAAAACGCCTCTTTTTTCTTCTATAACCAGATGAAACTGAAGCCCAACAGTATATATACTATCAATGTTGCCCCCACGAAGAGCAAGACTAGGGGAAGGCGTAGAATACGGCCCAATACAATCATTTCGGGGAGGCTCAGGCCCGAGGCAGCCATCATGAAGGTTAGTACGATGGGAATTGCAACGCCGTGCTGGATGAGTGCAAAGCCGATGGGGATAAGGAAGAGAATATCAGCGTAGATGATGCTACCGAGTAGTGCTGCCAGAGGCACACCCACACCAAGACCCCACTGGCCAAGATGAGCTACTGTCGAGGCGGGGATCAGGACATCGATGAGGATACCGGCAAAGGTGGCTAGGATCAGCCAAGGCAGAAACTTGCGTGTGAGCTGCCCACCAAGCAGTGCAGCTTTTTTCAGAGTGATGCGCATGCCCCCCGGTGCTGGCTCATTCTCTTCTAACCACAAATAGTCGCGTAGGGCGCGTTCGCGTGGAATGCGACCCATCAGCCAGCCAACGATAATGGCCGAGACGAGACAGATACTAGTGTAGAACACCGCTACGCGCCAACCGAAGACAACAAACAGCAGAATAATTGCTCCCAGGTTGATAGTAGGTGAGGCCAATAAGAACGAAACAGCAGGTCCCAGGGGGATTTCTACCTCCAGCATGCCCAAGAAAAGCGGCACAGCAGTACAGGTGCAGAAAGGTGTTGCCGCACCAAGCAGTGCTGCGATGACGTTCCCTAGCAGACCGGGCCAGCGTTTAAAGACCCGGCATAACCTGTTGAAGGAGATGGTCTGTTTGATGTAGAAGGCAAGCGTGGCCGTGCTGAATAGCAGGACGCCGATAAAGACCAATAAGAGCGGAAAGGCTAGCAGACCTTTCCAGGGCATGGCTGACGGTAGCAAGTTCATGAGACTCACCTCAAATGGGGATCATCAAAGGATGCCTGGATCGTCTCCACTGTTTCATGATCCGTATAATACTGCCCCGCGTCGTTGTTCCTAGTCCGCTTGCTTGAGTGTATCGCGGAAGCGAGTCTTATGTATGTACTTTGGGCGGTGCAGCGTGTTATATGAACAGAAGGGCATAATCTTGCCGTCGGGCAGGACATGGTGCACGCAGCATTTTTTGGCGGAGCGCACGTCAAAATTCCAGGCGTCCATGAAGGCAATAATGACTATACGAAACATATTTTCGTACAGCAGGCTACCGTGTTCGTTCTGCGACAAAGCCTGAGGGGCAACCGGCAAGCAGCAGCTAAAATCATGCAGGGCATTGGCGGTGCTGAGCGGCATCGAGGCTGACCAGAGTCGCATTAGGGCAGAGCCGACCACACTCTTCATGTCATCGACTCTGAAGTTGATCTGGTTGCCGATCACGTCCAGATACGATTTGACATCAATGTAGCGAGGTAGCGGCCTGACCTTCTTGCCTTTGACATAGGCATAGGTCATGCTAATGCAGTCACTATGGCAGGGTAAGGGCACGAAATCTGACTGACGGAACATGCCCCTCGTCTGCTCATCGATAGCACGGATAACGTCGGGAACGGTCGTGCGATCTATGGCATTGAAATCGTCATGGCGCCCTACATTGGTGATCGGCTGGAAGGTGATACCACGTACCATCTTCTCCGCAATACCGAACTTGACGATCTCGCCGATCTCATCCTCGTTGACACCACGCTTGATCGTGGCAGTAAGATTGATGGGTATCTCGTACTTCGTCAGGTTGGCGATGGCACGCATTTTGCTCTCACGCAAGTCCAGGCCACGCAGTGTTTCATAGGTACTCTGGCGGAAGCCATCAAATTGCAGATAGACCTCGAAATGGCCCTTGAAGGAATTCAATCGGCTCACAAACTCCTCATCGCGGGCAATGCGCACACCATTCGTGTTGATCATCATAGCTTTGATGCGCTTCTTTCTGGCCATCTCCAGGATCTCAAAGAGCTGCGGGTGAATAGTCGGTTCACCACCGCTGAACTGCACCACGTCCGCGTAGCCCTCATTCTCCACTACCGTATCGAGCATGCGCTCCACCTCATCGAGTGGAGCGAAGCGGCCAACGTCGGAGTCAGCAAAGCAGGTGGGGCACCGCAGATTACAGGCTTCGGTAATCTCGACGAGTGCCAAGCAGGTATGCTGCTCATGGTCAGTGCAGAGACCACAATCGAGGGGACAACCCTTCTCAACGCGTGTCTGGAAATGGCGAGGCAGAGTACCGGGTTTATTGTACTGGCTCTGGCTCAGGTAGTAGGCGGCATCCGATGAGAGCAATGTACGCATGGCTCCATGTTCAGGGCAAGTTTTGAGCATGTAGACCTTGTTGTTTTGCAGGATAACCTTGGCCTGGATGACCTTCAGACAGGTGGGACAGAGGCTGTTCGTGAAGTTGTGATAGATGTAGGGACGATCATGCCTAACCATCAGCGGATCTTCAGGACCAGGGACAGGCATCGCTGCAATAGGCGTTATAGAGGGAAATTGTTCCTTTTGTTGCTTCGGTTGAGATTGGCGATTTCGATCGCGCATCAATCAAGCTCCTTCTTATCCATGTGGGACTTTTGTGCTAATGATAACCACGCATCCAATATACGATATGACGGGAGTAGCAATGACCATTGTCAGGAGTCCATATCCTACAAAACGGACCCGTTCGATAGACAAACAAACGATACTGGCGATGAGCAGAACGAGATAGAGAAGAATGGCGGCGCCCAATCCTAGTCCCGAGATGTTGCTAGTGAGAAGACCGCCAATACTGATCAGAAAGAGGATCAGTGGGATAAGTCCTATACCAATGCCCATGAAGTATTGCCGAGAGGGCTGTTGCTCGGGCTGTGGTTCGGGCGATTGATTCTGCATCTTTACGGTTTTCTCCCCATCTTCAGAATAACTCTCGCCGCTGTGCTTTTCTTTTTCATTATTTGTGCCTTTTCTTGTCCTTTCCCTATCGCATCATGATACCATCTCTAGTACGTGTTGCTCCGGCACAGTCCTCACAGCCTTTAGGAGGCAACTTTCATGGAATGAGTGCCACAGGTTGTAACTAAAGCCGACAATGGTAAATGCATAGAGCACCTGCACCAGCGTGAGTCCAAGGAAGACATGTGGATCGGCGCGGGTAAAGTCGACCAAGAAGCGGAAGCTACAATAGCCAACCACGTAGAGCCTGAAGAGATCGCCGGGACGTGGCATCCTATCGCGCAAATGCCAGATGGCAGCGAACAGTACTAGGTCAAGGATGAGTTCGTAGAGTGCCGAGGGCTGGCGGAGCACTCCATGCTGCATAATTGCCCAGGGGAGATTACTGGGCAGGCCAAAGGGGTCTCCACCAAGCAGGTTACCGAGGCGGCCGATAGCCTGGGCCAGAGGGAGAGCCAGTGCGAAGAGATCACCAGTTGGGTAGTTGATATGGTTCCACCGTTTGACCAGCAGCACTCCCAGGTAACCACCGAAGAAGGCTCCCGTCCAGGATTGGCCGCTGTACCACAGATATGGCAAGTCTTTGAGAAAGGTCTCATAGCCAAGGAAGATCAACATGCTGGCTTTGGCACCAATCAGCCCACCAGCCAGTGCTCCCAGGGCCACGCGGAGGATTGCCTCGGTTGCGCGATGCTGTCTCCTGACCTCATAGTAGGTAATGATGCCACCAACGATAAAGGCGCAGAGGAACATGAGCGAATAGGTCGAGATGGTAAGGGATCCCAAATGTAACCAGGGATACATTAACTAACTCCTTAATATTGACTAACCATAATAAGCGGGGCAGGTAATCAAAGTATATCACGGCCAAGAGGTCTTCAGGATGGGGCAAATGACCCATTCTCATTGGAGTCCTTGTCGGGAAATCTCAGCATGCGGAAGGCTCTGAACACTTTGACTTTCTATAGTCAAACAACTACAATGAACTCAGAGTTACAAGCCGATTACACACTACTCAACAAAACACGAGTTTTGAGGAATATATTTTTATGACAACAGCAGACAACGAAAAAAAAGAAAAGGATCGTCGGCAGGCTGAGCAACGCCTGCAAGTCGGGCTTGAAGGATATGAGAGTGGCAAATTAGACAAGGCTACCGAGGCCTTTGGGGATGCTGAAATTCGCTTTCGTCTGGTCGGCGATTTTAAACGTGCCGGGGATGCACGTTCTATGATCGCAGATATACAGCGCGAGAACAATCAATTAGAGCAAGCCCTCAATAGCTACCAACGAGCCCAAAGACATTACCAGGAAGCCCAACGTCCTCTCCTAGAGGCAGCAAGCATGCTGTCAATAGGACATATTGAACGGCAACAGGGCCACTTGGATCGCGCCCAGGACGCCTATCAGTCTGCACAGCAAATCTATCTTGCACACAAAAATGCCCAGGGATTGGGAAATGTGGCGTTGGCATTAGGACATATCGAACTCCAGCGTGGCAATACCAGATACGCAGCCGAACACTATCAGGATGCCATTGGCTATTTCAAGGAAGCAAACGACAGCATCAATGAGGCTGATGCCAGCCGGAGCTTAGCCGATATCCAGCGCATGGCCCGTCAGTTTACCGAAGCCGAAAGAGTCTACCAGAGAGCACTCTCCATCTATCGCACCCATAAAGACAATTTTGGTATTGTGGATGCGCAAACAGGATTGGCACGCATTTATATCGAAGAGGAACGTCTCGATGAGGCCACAAACACCCTCTCCGAGACTCTCAATCTGGCAACAATGATCGAGTACGAACTGGGTCAGGCTGACGCCAACCTTGGACTGGCAGAAATCAATTTCCTGCAAACACATGTCGATCAGGCACTTACTGCAGCTCAATCGGCACTGCAGGTATACACCAATCAGCACAATGCACTCGGAGTTGCTAATGCTAGTCGGATACTTGCAGAGATTAACTTGCGCCGTGGACAGGTGTCTTATGCAAATTCCATCATGGAACGAGCACTTCGAACGTACCAGTCAATCGCATTTCGCCTGGGGCAAGTTGAGGCCACCGTAGGGCTGGGAATGATCCAGTATCGACGAGGCCTGCTGGACCACGCTCGGCACACACTAGAAGACGGCCGCGAAAAGGCCCATACATTGGACAATCACGTCGTCGAGTGCAAAGCTCTCCTTGGTCTGGGTGATGTCTATCAGCAGTCAGGACAACTCAGTCTTGCTAAACATACCTATGGCGATGCACGCACGTGTGCGGAAGAACTGGGCGAAGTTGCAGGAGCAGCGAATATAGCGATAGCCGAGATACACCAAGCACGCATCAGTATACTAAATGGAGAGATGAACGAGGCTGAGTTACATTTGAACACAGGCATTGCTGCGATGGACAAGAATCCACTTGCGATCCCACTGAGGCCAATGGCAGAACTAGTACAGGGCCACCTGCTCCTGACGGAGGGAGATTTCACACAAGCCGAGCAGCAATTTAGTCAAGCACACAATCAAGCCGAAGCGTACCAAGATGGGCTCATCGCCGCAGAAGCCATCCTAGCACAGGCACAAGCCCGTCTCGCACGTAGAGAACTGGAAGCAGCTCAGAATACCTTCTTGGCAGCAGGACGCCAGTTCCAGTTGCTTGAAAGCACAAATGGCGATGGGTCAGCAGTACTAGGTATCGCCCAGGTCAATATCGGCCAGCAAAAGTGGGACGAGGCGCTAGCAAACTGTGATGGCGCCATCACACGTTTCCGTCAAGCCAACGATCTTATCAACGAAGCCGATGCACTTCTCACCCGCGGACTAGTCCACCGTTCAAAAGATGAAATGGATGAGGCACTCGCAGATTTTGGACAGGCTCTTAAGTACTATCACCAACAGCACCGTCCATTGGGTGTAGCGGACACTCGTTTTGCACGTGCAGCAATTTTCTTGGTGCGCGGTGACTTGGAAAGTGCCAGAGACGAGCAGAGCAAAGCGATTACTCAGGTCGAACATGTAATGAACACCATCAGTACACTGGAGCGATGGGCAACATTCTTACGCCAATACGCAGAGCAGTATGCAGCCACAGTCGTCACCGACCTCCGTCGCCACCAAGATGAGTCTGCTCGTCTCTTGCTAGAGAAGTTCGTACGCATTGCTGGAGCTTCTGAGATTGAGCATCACCTCAAAGCCTATGAAAACGCTATCCCTACTGAAGGCGATGATGTATCAGAGGAAGAGCTTAACACCAATAGAGATCTGCTGAGGCGACTAGAAAAAATTCGTAGGGGATTGCCATAACATAGCTTCGCATGAGAGAATATAGAGAATTCTAAACATGCATACGAGAAAGGCATAAGTAGATAAAAACAGGCGCAGACAGATGCTGTAATAAGACTTAGTATCCAGTCCCGTTATATTGGAGGAATAGCCAGTTGTCAGGAACCTAATCCCCTCAAGGGGATAGGCTTGCAGCCACTGCGACATGGAGGTTGCAAGTTCACCTGACCAGACCCAGCCATCAGCCGAAAGGTTGATGGGGCGCGGTGTACGACGTGGCAGGCGCTACCGAGAGCCGAGGTTTGACAATCGGCCAAGGCGTAAGGGTTGGTTGCCTCCATCTTTAGAGAGCAGAATAGCCAATGTTCTCACCTGTCGGGCACTTCACCAGCTCGATGGCTACAGTTATCAGAAAGGAGAAGCGGCGTTTCTTCCCATCCTCTAAACGGGATGAGGCCCCACGCCGCGTTTTTATGGGTATACACTTCTTACGTGGGAATGCACAAGCCCCAAAGGGCCATGCAATCTTTATAGCACGAAGCACAAGAGATTCTCGGGTTGTGTATAGTACCTATTGCCTTGTACCACCGATTCCCATGTCTCTTGCGAAATACCTTCCCCCTCTCTTCGCTGCGCAAATTCCCTCAGAAGACTTACAAGGCGCAGCAAATATCGCTGGTATGCCCATCCCTCCCATGCTGGAAGAGGGTATGAGCCCAGAAGAATTGCAAATATTGGCTGAGCGTCGGGATGATGATCTGTGCGATATCGGAACAGTCTCCAGCGAAGAAATGGAACGCATGCAACTGGCATCACTGATCAGTCAGGAATATGCACAATTGTATGCCTTGTATATCTCACAAGCCAGTGAGTCACCTCTATCCAGCCAGACATATCAGCAAGAGGCAACAAATTTGGACGACCTGGATGCCGAAGAGCTTCTTATTGAGATGATGCCAGAACGGCAAAAGCTTGCAGAAGTCGGGAAATTGGTAGGCATGGCCCGCTATGCACTAGATGGGCACGATAATACCCTGCTCCAAGACACCAAACGACGTATGGAACGCATTATCCGGCACCTACCCGAAAAATATCGCGGGACAGAACTCGTTACAGCCGCCACTGGAAATCGTGAGCATAGCGCCAAGCTAGCCGAATTGTATCTGAGCAGAGCCTATAAACTGCTTGATGAAGAATATGCCGCTATCCCACCCTTGGATCGTGCTATTCGTGATTTACAAGCATAGCTCCTATCAGGGAGAATTTTATCAATATTGGATTTAAGACAACTATTTAGGAGTCATAATATGGTAGCAGTAGGTATAGGAGTTGATCTCTCATCACTTGTTGATGTTGTTGCAAGCGGTAATCTTGACCAGATTATCGCCACTGCACGCGAATATTTGCAGCGAGACAATGCGGTAGATATCTTAATTGGCCAGATCGGTATGATCGCAGCACATGGTGACCCAGCAGGACATCGCACAATTACCCTGGCAGCAGCATCCATGCTGAGTCGCTTTATCCCCTGGATACCAGCACCTGTAGACACAGCAGAGCCTGCAAAAGAACGGGCATTGCCGCTTTTTGTGCAAGCACTTAAAGTTGCGATGCCGATACTGCCCGCTGGACGCGAAGCGCAGGCCCATGTCCAGTATCCAGATCCACTCTTCCCCAGTGCACTGATAGATAGCCACAAGACCATGAATGACGTGATGCGCGAAGCTATCGAGAAGAACGATGCACAGCTAGCTGAACGTGCTCTGCTGGGGCTCTACGGCACAGGTGCTGATTATCGTACAATGCAAGTGCGTGCCTATGAGTCTATTTCTACTACTTTCCAAAACGGTGGTCACCCTTTGATGTTCGCAGTCCGAGGCTTCCAATTGTTGGACGCCGTGGAATGGGGAGACCGCGCACCGAACATCATCCATTGGCTGGCACCACATTTGCCATTGCGCCCTGATAATGATGAGCCCACTTGGATCAAAACCGTCCGTGCTTATACAGCAGAACCCGCCCATAGTTTGGCAGGCATTCGAGCACGCCTGTCTGCTCCCAAAGACGAAAATGCGCTTCCCTTATACAAACTGATCCTCAGCGAGGCAGACCCCACTCAGATCTGTCAGGGCGTATACAACGCCCTCATCAATGATGAAGCCTCCCCACACGCTGTTGCCTCGGTCACTGCACTGGCAGCAGCCGATATTATACAGAGAGTCGGAGATGAGGACCGCGAATTGTTTATACGGGCAGCTCATGGGCTGCTTTTCGCTACAGCGGTACGCCTAGTCTTTCGACAGGTCCAGGATATAGAAGTGCTAAACCTGCTCTTCACGTCAGCAGCATATATTAACGCCTTACAGAAAGAAATTCCAGTGCAAGAGCAAGCAGTTTCAAAGGCGCCAGCAGTCGGAGGAGGACTGATTGCCGCCTCCCAACTTGAAACACTCGCATCTCAACTCAAAGCCAGGGATCTGCGGGCAGCACACGCAACTGCACAGCGCTACTTAAAAATTGGCCATGATCCGCGTGGGCTTTTCGGCACGATCGGTCTGACAGCAGCTCTAATTGATGCAGAAAGCGTCCAGGGCCACAGCCTGCAACTTGTCCAGGCAGCGGCAGAAGAGTTCCTGGCATGGCCTAAAACCCTTGCCAGCACTGACACAGATGTCCTGTTACAGGTTGCGCTACGTGCGGCATTATTCGGCGATCAAGACTCGGTAGTTTCGCGGCTTTAGTTGATGGGTCTCCTGACAATTTGACTCAAGAATCGAAGAGTTGAGAGCTGAATGATCGAAAATCGATGGAATCTTCGAATGTAGTATTACTCTCACCTTCACATTCTGCCCCACATGAGCTGTACTTGCACTAGGCTGACACTTCTTCTGAAGAAGAAGTGTCAGGAAACGGACTGGGATGTTGTCGACGGTTAAGGAAGATTGGTTTGTTGTCTAACGCGGAGACGAGGTTATTCTCGATGCGCACAAGCGATGTGTGACTACCTACAGGCCAAGAAGAAAGGTGAAAGAAGCAACATGAAGAAGGGTATAGAAATCTTTTTCTCCTATGCTTCTCAGGATGAGGAATTACTAGAGGGGCTGAGAAAGCAGTTACGTGTGTGGGAACGAGAAGGGCTCATCAGTACTTGGCATGCTCGAAATATTAATGCTGGAACAGAACGACAGCAAGAGATTAATAGGCATCTGAATGGTGCTCAGATTATCCTTTTACTTATCAGCCCAGATTTCATGGCATCAGATTATCATCATGGTATTGAGGTAAAACAAGCTATGAGCCGACAGCTGTCTGGAGATGCACGTATTATCCCCATCATCCTTCGCCCGGTTGTTTGGGAAGAGGCCCCATTTGGAAGACTTCAGCCACTGCCGAAAAACAGAAAGGCCATTACTCTTTGGCCTGACAAGGATGAGGCATTTCAGCATATTGCGCAACAAATCAAAATAATAGCCGAAAATCTACTCGTAAAGCAATATTTGAAAGAAGCAGAAGAGTATTTCGGCAAAGGAGATTACGACCAAGCAATCGAGGAATATACTGAAGTCCTCAATCTCCGCTCTACTGCTTCAGCGTATCAGGGCTTAGGAAGAACTCTTTTCCGTCTCCAGCGATATGAAGATGCTCTCTCTGCGTATAACCAAGCGCTTGATATAGACAATCATGTCCCCGCATTGCTTCAAGAAAAAGGAGATATTCTTCTTGAACTAGGACAGTATGAGGAAGCTATTATTACCTACAACCAAGCATTGCAACCTGACACTCAAGACGCACTTGGATGGATCAATAAAGGATATGCGTTTTTACAGCTTCATCAGTATAAAGAGGCTCTTGCTGCTTATAACCAAGCTTGCCTCCTGAACCCCCACTCCTCAACCGTTTACAGAGCCAGAGGGGAAGCACTTGAAGAACTGAGACTGTTTAAGGATGGGGGGGAAAGCGATCTTCTAAGTAGGAATGTGCAAACACCGTCAGAAGCTGATTCAGAAATGCCGCGTTATTTCGTGAAGCTTATATACTTGCCTAGAGGTGAAGACCTCTCCTATCGCGGAGAGGGACCTCTCCACTTCTACATACGTTATGAGGGCCGTCTGAGCCAAATTGCATCGACAGCTATTGAAGACACGTATGGACATATCTCTCCTCGTAAGATTTTTTATATTGCAATAGGTACAAATATATTCTCTAAAGATATAAAGAGTTGTATTAGGATACTTAAATTTGATAGCGCATTACTGCTTTACAATAGCAAGAGATGGAATACTGAAATTCAAATGAAATATATAAGAAGTTTATACAATACGACTGATTTTAATACAACAAGGCTATGGGCTCCTACTGAATTACTGCATGTAAATAGTGATAATCGAAGGATACACGATTTAATATTCACCTACCGAGGCGAGCTTGCAGTAGCATTCGCAGGTAATAACGACAAAAATAGTTGTATTGAATACTATAGAAAAGAAAGTTATGGTAGGAAAGAAAGCTACAAGAGCTACAATTCCACTACCCTAGAGCAAGGAACCGAGATCCAGAAACTTGTCTATGACAAATCTTTAAATTGGTACGGCAGCAACATTATTCATTCTCTCACAAAAGGAAAGATCTACGACAAAATGATCGGCTACTCAGGAAAGCTCGCTTTTTTGTATTCAGATGATAAAACTGTGGAATGCTTCATCCCTCATAATACCTTACCAACGTACACTTACAATGGGGCATACGGAAAGGCAACTGCCATAGCACTATCAAAAGATGAGCGGCACTTAGCAATAGCAACAGAAAAAGGGGTCATATTCATCACGGATGGGAACCACTCCTACACTGTCCAGTCATATAGGGGCTCCGAGAGGAGTATAACTTGCCTAGCAATAGTTGTTGACCTTCTATACATAGGCTACGATGACGGGACGGTCGATTGCATCAGATGGGATATAAATTCGGCGTCGCCAGAACGCCATCTGTGGAGTACTAGCGTACATGCAAATGCTATTATCCATATGGAGGTCATTGGTTATGATGGACTTGTAACGGCAGATAAGGACACTATCCATCTTTGGAGCGTAGATCCTTACTCTTATCGTATTTAACTATCCAGAAGTATAAGCTGAACACGAATGAGCAAATGTACCTCCTGGTAAATATAGTGTATCTAAATTAATCTTACGTGCTAAAGATTCTTGACGGGTAGCGAGGTCTATATGCCGACGACGATGAGGGCGGTTAGAAATAGCTTTCTGTATGGCTTCCCTGAGTGTTCGTTTAGGATCTGCATCTCTTTCAACTTCAGCTGGCTTACTAGGTGGTAGAAAGCGAGCATCAGTTGAACCTTCCGCGTAGAGGGCTAATAACAACATTTTCATTTAGATTTTACCCTATGATAAATTGCTGTATGCATCCTGAAGAGCATCACTGTTAAGATATTGCTTGATTTGGTTCACAGTATAGACTTCCTCTTCTTTGCTTATCCCAAAGTCAGGTTTTACTTGTGGATGTGGCTTGGCAACTTGCGCGATACGTGTGACACGGTATGGTGGAATTCCTTTAAACGTGAGAGCAAATGCAGTGCGTCGAATAGATTGCTTTTTCCAGATCCATTAGGTCCGACAATAACTTGAAAAGGAGACAATTCCAATTTGAAGTCTTGAAATGTCTTAAAGCCGTCTATTTCAACGAGGGTAATCAATGAATTTTTCCTCCTTTGACCAATCACCCACCAGTGCCACGTCAATGCTTAACCGTTTATACTCGGGGTCCATCATCACCAATTGGTCTCTCACCATTTGGCGCAAGGCAGCAGCTGGTCGCAAACAATACTCCAGCAATTCTGCAGGACTTGGTTGGAGATCGGGAAAGAGGAGTTTAAGGTAACCCGCCGCTAGCCTCGTGATTGCATTCCCATCACGTACATCATCTGTACCAATAATGCGTCCATGCGCTTTAATGTAGTCCTCATATCCTGCACGATGTCGCAGGTTGTGAAGAACTTCACCGAAGAAGTCTGCTTTGAAACCAATGCTGCTAGATATTGTTTGCTCTTGAACTCTATGTAATTTCCAACCTGGCAAAATGCCATGAATACGATCAATAAACGCTGTCTCACGTAGAAATTCTGGGAGGTTTAAGAAAAGGTTATTAAAGCGAGGGCTACCATCAGCATCTAATGGGATATTTGCAAGCATGACGACACTCGCGGTTGCCAGATTTTGTTGTTTGCCACCACGCGAATACCTACCAGATTCTAAAAAATCTTTGAGTACGCCAATTACTTCATTGGGATTATCAAATGCCAGTGTCTGTGCTTCATCAAAAACAACTGCATCAAAGCGTGATAACAGGCCAGATTGGTTTGTTGCATTATTATGAAACAATACAGCGGCAGTAACTTTGCCTCCGGAAATTAATCGAATGTATCTTGATAGATTAAGATAGACGAAGGATTTCCCGGTTCCCTTTGGTGCTAGCTCAATCAAATTGACACGCTCTTGCACGACGGGTAAGAGCCGAGCAATGAGATGCATGAGTTGCTCTGGCGAGTAGAAGGCAGGGTTGTAGCCCATACTACTCACCAGCAAATCCCTCCACTCCTCCAAGGTGAAGTATTTCCGCTGTTCACAGAATAAGTCCATGTCGATTGTTGCCGCTTGCATCGGTCTAAAATCGACCATATGTATTTGCCCGGGAGTACGCTCTTCCTCGTCCGGTGGCTGATATTCCAGACGTCCGACACCCCAAACGCCGCCTCCCAGCAAGAGAGGATACTTCTCTACGATATATCCCCCGATTGTTGCCCTATTCTCATCTAAACAAGGAATCTTTAGCGTGTACTCATCGGATCGCAAATTTACCTCTACTGAGTAGGTATCTAGGATAAGGAGCGTTTCTCCATTTTTTAACCGCGATTTGAGCAACTCCTTCTGATCCTTTGAGGGCAGATGCCTGTTCACAAACTGCCTCATGCGCTGACGTGCGGTATCATCAATCTGTCCGTCGGAGAGATGGCGGGATACAATCCATTCACTGACATACATGGGCAGACTTTGGGACCCTATGCTGGCCCGGCGAACAAGTCCCTTATTCACACAAACCTCTTCATAATATTGAAGTGCTTTTTGTTCAAAAACTAATCTCATAGCATACCCTCAAACATCTTATCTACATCGCTCACTTATAAACGTCGTATTGGTATTGCTGTTTTTCCTGTCAATTCCTTGCGTTGCCCTCCTCCTGCACAAGTGAGACGCCAATGGATAAGATAAGTAGCCTCTTGGCTATTCACAGCCGGGATAGTAACCTCTGTCGTAATAGCTCTATTCGAGCTAATTGTATGCTGCCTCATTGTTATTGTAGAATCGGCAACTACTAACTGAACTACTCTGATAGGAAACACATTTGTATTTCCTATGGTAATATGTAGTGTGCCTACTCTATTCAATTGTAGGAATCCTGTGAGAGTTACCACCGGGTCCGTAAAATCTATCTTAGCAGGATGCATTTCTATTGAGGCTACGACAACTTCTTCCGGTGTAGCACCACCATGCATCCATCCCTTCGAATGCCGCTTCACTGCACTGTAGCCCTTTGGAATAAATATATGTTGAGGTAAGCTGAAAGCATCTTTCTGGAGATAGTGCCAATCTTTCTCAAGAGCATTGAGGTCATACTCGTTAGGCATGCTCTCTGTAGCACAGACCCGACTGCTCTGGAAGATAGACTGTGCGTTCCCTGCTAAATGCTCTTCCAACACGTCTTCGTCCTTCAATATATGAGCGAAGTTGGGGACAGCTAGCACACGAGCATCATTTGGCAAAAGAGTACTCCCATGATCACTACTAATACATGCTTTGACTCTCATTCCCTGTCTTAAGCAATTGTTAAAGCCCTCTTCTATTAAACGAGCAATAAGCCTCAAATGTCCGTCGATGCTTTCGTTGTCAGTAAAGCCTTGTTCTTCGTGACTATGATGAGCAAGCGAACTGTACAATAATGTATATAAGCCCGGCTGTAAATCCGCTGTGAATGCCTGCTCTAAAGAATGAGCGTGTGTGTGTACCTCTAGGTATTTGTCTTCTCGCATCAAGCGGTCTTTTAAAATGTGTGCTATAGATGCATTTGTGTCTGATGAGGCAAGATAGCCCTCGACAAGGGCCTTTTTGGAAATTGAGGTGATCGTTGGCAACACCGAGATGGTTGGCTGTATGGAGATACCTTCAATATGGCGCTCTGCACAAAAATCGACAAGCTTCTTCCCCTGCCACCAAGTCATTCCATCTATGATAAACCAGAGAATGACATCTGTCGCATTTGTATCGAAAAGTTCCTTAATCCTGCCCAATTGGTGATATGAGAAGGATGCTTGAGACAATAACTCAGGGTAGGTATCAATCAACCAGTCCTCAAATCGATGGGCTCGATCAATTTGTATCTCGCGTGGTTGATTGTTACGTATGACCCAAGCAAAGTAAGGGAGATATTCTTCTGTTGCCCAATCAAGCCACTGCTCTACCGACCACGTAGGGTCTGGATCACTTGGTGGAGCAGCGGCTATGAGCTTTTCTAGCCTCTCTAACACACTTGCCGAGCGAGGATGAAGTGAGAAGCGCTCTTGAATAGAGCGTAGCAATTGATCCGTTATGCTTTGTGGATGCTCTCTTGCCCAACTTTCAACGGTATCCAGCTCCACATCGGCTAGGCCGGACATCCATTGTAGTGCAACCGTTATATCTTGCAAAGAACTCGAGAGCAGCCACGCATTCCAGAATTGTCTCAGGGAAGATTGGTGTGCTTTGACCAACTCGATACAAATATCTGAGTATCGACTACAGTCGGCTAAATTGCAGTATTCTGTGACGGATCGATGGGATGAAGAAAACGTGACGTCACTCCCTACGTCTGCTGGCATGGACAATTCCAACGGAGCAATGCCTACCATATCAAGTGGTTTTGCATTATTAGGATATCGGTGGAATATCCAACGGAGAAACAATGTTGTTGCAGCATCTCTCCAAGAATGCTCAAGGAACATTTGGTACTGATGATTATATTTAGCCCACTCGATGAGGCGATTTCTCATGAGAGGCCGAAAAAGCGTAGGCACAGTCTGCACACTGAAGACCCAGGCCGCAAAATCTACGAGATGCTCTGGCCCCGGTTTCGCACTTTTCCAAACAGGATCGACCCGCTGACTTAAAATCCATCCTATCGGGTCTGCACTTGCATTTCCATTGGCTGAAGGCAATGTATGCAGCAAATCCTGGATCACTGCTTCATTTACACCTTTTGGTGGAGGAAATCCAAATTGCTGTTCAAAATAGGCTCGCAAGTTTACATCTTTCCACCTGACAATGTGTGGCTCGTAACTCGTGAGATCTGCCAACCAGCGAGCTATGACTCGATGCTGTACATAAACGGTATAATCTCTGGTCTCCTCATCAAGGATGCGGCGCAACTGCTGCCTCAGTGGTATATAGTCTTGAATGCTGTTTATCACAACCACATCACTACTGATTTCAACCTTATGGAGTTGGTAAAAGTCGCAAACGATCGTGATCATTGAGAATGATATTCCTCAACTAACTGAATCCATAGTTTACATTGATCCTTGTGTGTCAAACCATCAAAGACCGCTCTGATGATGTTGTATGCCCGCTCTACAGCAGCCTTATCCCAATCCTCCCCCTCTATATCCTCGATTATGTATGTTTTGTAGCGGTGAGACCGATCCTCAGCAAGATGCTTAGCTGCAGGAGAAATTGTTAGTTGGTAGCTACTGCTGGTAGAGAAATATGTTTCCGCATTACTCTTTGGTTGGGTCTGCTCAGGTTCTTGTTCAATGTGATGGTTCACGCTCGTTTGGGAATTTATTGCCCGATTTGTAGGAGCCCGATTTATTGCATCCTCCGTCACTCCCTCTTCTGCAACGACGGGGGCGTTCACTAGAGATGGTTGGCTTTCTATGGATACCACGCTCGTTGCAGGGATGATTGGCTTGTTTCGTGTCCCTTCGTATGTTGTAAAGGTCCCTTGCTGCGCTTGGTTCTCAACAGCTTGTCTTGCGTTTCCAATGGGTGCAATTGCATGGATAAGCTCTTTTTGCTGAATCGTGAGTGGATCATACTGCACAATATAATCTTTAGGATTTTCAATCATCTTTATAACAATGTCCTCTGTAATATCCATCTGTTGAGGAGAACCTTTTTTATTTGTATAAACCTTTATGCAGTCCTTATTGAAACGCAGAAATGCGGCAAGAAAGAGTTCAATCACCTGAGGAGATAATCCAAATGGTGGCCGTCCTAGTTCTTCTGAGACCTCTATCCACGAAACCGAGGCATCCCTTTCTTTTAGCCGCTCATCAAACATATTCCAGATGACCCGGCTCTGCTGATGTAGGCTTGGATCGGGAGTACACACATTGTATCTGCTATATCCACCCTCCTGTCCTATAAGTTGGATAAGCCCAAGCGCTTCAGCCCCATCAAATAGTATGATATCTGTAGGGTTTTTTTTGCCACTACGCTGGAATGGTGCGCTCAAGATATGATCAAGGGCTTCTCTCTGCTTCGGTGCATTACTGGAGCCTTTAGCAAGATGCTGTGCTGTGTTATGTGCAGGTGTGGTCGGGAAAACCGTTCGCATGACCCTTGTGGCTAATTCCCATAGTTGGTGTGGATCTTGAACTATAGTGATCTGCCCGTTAAAATACCACTCAAAGTTTGCACTACTATTAAATCTTTGCCGTTCTCGTTGGAAGGCTGATTGATAATCGCGTCCCACTACACCCGTATCCGCCAGCAGCTCTTGATAATCTGCTCTCTTATACTCTGAAGTGTTCCTCAGTCTCTCTAATGATATTTTGCATTTAAACCGCTCAATGAGGTCACTGGGTGTACGAGGTACGGCAACAACGAGTTGGTTGTACTGCTTGGTAAGCTGCACTGCTGCCGAACGAGCTTGGAGTTGTTCCTCTTCAGTATGCGCTACTACGTACCACAGTAAACCATCGATTTTCCGCAATTGATCTTCCAAAGAAGTCGAGCTTGTTAAGCCATTGATGCTGACAAAAGAGGCCAAGAGCTTACGATCTGTCCCTCGCACTTTGTTATAGTTTGTAGCTGTAACATTTGCTGGCTTGTACTGTTCATTTAACAGTGCCAAGGGAGAGGTTATCACCTCTTGGGCATGCCGCTCAATAATACTGCGCAATTCACGAGGATTAGCTTGTCCTTGTTGCACTAATTGATAGTATCCTGCTTGGCTCAAATACACAATACCTGCCTGTTCGAGCCGACCGAGAGCGGCAAGAAGCTCTGATGAACGTGCAGGAGGTAAAGCTAATGCTTGCTGGAGTAATTCGCGATTTGTGCGTAGATGAGGATCACCGCTTGTAACACCTAATAGGACAAGACTGCGCAGCAACCTTCCTTCCAACCCATCATCCACTTGCTCTGGCAAAAACTTCGATTTTGCTTGTTGATAGAGAAGATAGAGGTCAAGTCGTCGTTCCTTGATATTCATTTCAAAGTAACGGAAGAGACCATCTAGCGAGAGCAGGTTGAGCCAGCCATCGCTCGTTGTTAAATCTGCATCTTCTATAAAGGACTTGAGTCCATACTTTTCATCCCAGATGAAACTAAACATCGTACGCTCATTTTGAGCTAATTGTCTATTGAGAAGTGGCAAGCAATAGGTCGTCAGCGGATGGAGAGGAAAGCATCCCTCGACAATGGTCTTTTGCAGCCACTCGCGACTATGAGAGCCTGTAGCGCGATTTCCCCAGAGCTGCATAGCTAAGGTGAGGAGTTTATCACGCTGGGCGGGAGTGCTTGTCAAGAGTGTCTTAGGAGGTACTTTCTTCGCGATGGATGCGCAAATCAATTCCTCCATATGTTGGGAGCGTAATTCCTCTTGACCTTGAATAAAGCGTCCGCCAGTACGCTCTAATGCAGTTTGTGATGTGCGTGTACTAGCTAATGCACTAGAAAACCCTTCCAAACTCACAATATAGAAGTGCACCTGATGCTTGCCAGAACGAGCAGCTATTTCTGCCAGATTGTCGATAGCTTTAATATCAGGTGAAGCCGTGGTTGCTTCCGCTAACTTTTGCAATAAGTGCGTAAACTCATCAGCAATGACAAAAATGCCACTGTACATTCCGCGTTCCACAAGCATCTTGGCAACTGCTTCGAAAGCCTCGTGAGGTCTTTCAATGACCGCAGTGGGATGGAATGGCATGCCAATGGCCTTGGCTGTTATCTCGGAAAAACGGCTCAATGCCGTGTCAGCATGTGGACCTGCTAAATCACGCCTGAGTTGCAGAAGAGTCATGTTATAGGACTCTTGCAGTTCTCGCTCGAAACGATCGATGTTGTCAGGATGTGCATTTTCCCAAAAAGTAATCAGATCCTGAGCAGCGCGATAGTAGGTTGTGCCGAGCGCATCTTGTTGATCTACTGCAGTGATAGCCTTTGCTACACCATCCATGACAAAACTGCTAAAAGTGCTTGCAGTATCCGCCTGGAGAAGTACAAGCAGGAAAGGCGGCTTGCCAAGGCGAGCATCATAAATCAGCTCGGCTTTGGTCGTGTTAAGAAATCGCAAGCGTTCAAAGAATGGAGCTAATAAGGGGTCATTGGCGGGACGGGTGACATAGTTTGCGATCATCAGCATGAGATCGGATTTTCCTGTCCCATATGTGCCAGTAAACAATTTTGCGCGATTTGCTGAGTTCGGTTGGAGACTATCTCGTACACGCATGAAGATATCAAGGATCTCTTCTGTAGGAATATAGGTTTCAACAAAATGACGATTACTCTCCTCATCGAAGAAATCTCTGGGTAGTTGTACCGAAGGCTTAAATCCACCCTGGATTTCTACCACATCACGCATCATTTGTCTCATCAATTTGCCCCCTGCGTCATTTCATAAATATGGTCTAAATGCATTTCCAACAATATCTGACGGAGTTGCTGAGCACTTCGAGCACGAGTCACGATAACAACTCCTACATGTAAGCCTGTAGCTCGTCCAACTTGCTTGAAAAAAATCTCTTGTTGCTCCCAGTTCCAGAGGCTTAGCAAAGGTTCAATCTCATCTAAAATAAGGATTTCCTCGCTTGTCTGCTTACACCAAGTGCGTAAATCTACTAAAAAATCTTCTGGCCTATAGGTTTGCTCCTGCCCAATCAAGGCATCCAAGAAACCCTGATCAAGTGTAAAATTGACATATCTCCATCCCTGCTCGCCACAGATAGAACGACAAAGCGAGGATTTTCCACTGCGCGGTTCTCCAGCGATCCACAGCACACGATAGCGCTTTTGTGCATTGCATACGCTGCGGATACGTGTTGCAAGATCCTGCACTAGATCTTTAACATTCATTTTGTGTATAGTAACGTTCCAGGAGACCACTAGGGTGATCTCGATAGAGCCGATGGACAGGTTCATGTTGAGTATCTGAGAAACTGAGATACCCTAGTCCTGCCAATTCTACAACAGAATAGCGTATTTGACTGGCCTCGGCAAGACAGATTCGCCCTAAGCTCTCCTCTTCGTTACAAAGTTGTGAAAAGCGCAACGTGTCTGTCTGATGATAGTGATACTGCCACCAATCAAAGAGCATATATCCAACGACCAAGGCTGGAGGCGATTCTGGTTGGCCCACTGTGTAAGTCCTACCTTGTTTTTTGAGAATATTGAGCTGCCCAAGCATATCTGCGCGGGTGTAGGTTGACAAGGCTACCACCGGGTCTCTGTTAAGCGCTTGACTACTTGTAGCCTCATCTTCCATGAGACCGCTGAAATAGGACTGAAACTGGCCACTGGTAAACTGAAGGCGATGAGGCAAATACATGTTCACTAATGTATACCAAGCAGCTGAAACCTCTCCTCGCCTAGTCGCTAAATAGTAGTGCAGGATCCACTGTGTCCCAATATCCATGAGGGTTGGATCGTATTGGTAAGCTAGTTCGCCAAAAGGACTGAGCCTATGAACAATGGCTTTTTGTGGCCTCTTGCGAGGTACAGGTTCGACCAGACCAGTGTGTCGTAGCCAAGAAGAGAATGCCTCCCCAACTGGCAGATGAGCACCCATACATTGAGCTAAGGCAGCATTGCTCATTTCAGGATCTTGTTGGATGCTGCAAAGAGCAATGCTTAAGCGCTGTATGTCAAAACGGAAATTTTGATAGAAGCCTAGCATCTTCGCCATCAACAACCCCTCATTGATAGGATTACAGGAACAGATTCGGCACTCAAGGAGTTTACCTTAAAACCACCTGTTTTGCAAGAGTGAATCGAGGCACCGCCGAGCCGCAGGGACAGAAATATCATCTTTTTGACGCCCACACTCAGATGTGCTAGAATAAGGCCTCAAAAGGAGAGAATAGGTTGATACTGACTAATCAGAGGAACTATCGCGATAGATTTCTGCTCTTCACGTTTTGTCTTCTCCCACTATTTCTCAGTTCCTGCAATCTATTTGGTGGAGCAAATCCCCTTCCCACTCAGCAAGCAGTAAAAGCTCCGAGTAACATGCAAACATATACTGTGCCTATTACAGGAACTGAAGACTTTAATACGTTAGATCCGGCACTGGCCCATGACCCGTCATCAATCAATGCTATCCAGATGATCTATACTGGTCTGGTCCAGCTCAATGATAATCTCCAGATCCAGCCAGAGCTTGCCGAATCATGGGAACTGGGCAGTGATGGCGTGACCTGGACATTTCACCTCAAACCTAACCTCAAATTCAGCGATGGAACTTCACTCACCTCCGCTGACGTGGCATACAGTATCAACCGCGCCCTCCAACCAGAGACCAAGTCGAAAGTTGCGCCAATTTACCTGGGATTGATCCAAGACTCAGATCGACTCCTTGCCGGGCAAATCTCTACACTCATTGGAGATAGCTTACAGGCGCCAGACCAGCATACGCTCGTCATTATCACGAAGAAAAAAGCTGCTTATTTCCTCTCTATGCTTACTTCACCATGCTCATATGTCGTCGAGCAGAGCTTGATCAACAAATACAGCTCCCAGTTTACCGATCACTTAAATGAGGGAGGTGGAGCAGGACCCTTTAAAGTTGCCCAATACACCCATCGTGCAGGTATCGACTTTATACCTAATCTCAATTACTATAACCAGCATCCACAACTCCAGAAAGTCACATTCACCCTCTATCATTCCGCTGATCAGGCCTACCAGGATTACCAGAATAACAAGCTTGACATGACCCCAGTACCACCCTCCTTGTTCGCTAGTAACCAGAAGAATCAACAGTTTCATCAGGTTCCGCTGCTGTGGATCAACTACTACTCAATGAACTATCTAATACCGCCATTCGATAACATCCACATCAGGCAGGCATTTGCACTGGCTATCGACAAGCAAGCGATTGTAAACGATGTATGGAAAGGTACTGTCAAGGCAACGAACCACATTGTGCCGCAGGAATTGCAAAGCTCTAATCCTAACCTTACCGGACCGGATGATACAAAAAGCCTGAGTGGAGACCCCAAAAAGGCACAGGATCTGTTAAACCAGGGCTTACATGAAAAGGGTTGGCATAGCGTTTCAGAGATACCACAGATCACATTGACATATGTTTCAGGCGTTACTACCTTTGATCAAGAAGTCTCTGCATTGGTAGCCAGATGGCAACAAGTGCTTAAAGTCAAGGTAGCAGTCAACACAGTAGACGAAGGCACACTCCTTGATAAGGTGATAGCAGCTACTAACGACCCCAACGGATTACAAATGTGGGGCATGGCATGGGTAGGCCAATATCCCGAATATCCAGATCCACATGACTGGCTAACGCAGCAATTCGGACAAGGCTCACCTTTTAATAACGCAAATTATGGCCAGAATACAAGTCAAGACGCAGCTCAGCAGCAACTTGTTCAACAAGAGATGGATGCAGCTGATGCAAATATAGATCCGGGGAAAAACATACAAGCAGAACAGATAGGAACACGAATTCAGAGCTATCAGCAAGCGGAACAGCAGATCGTCAATGACGTTGGCTGGCTCCCCATCGAACAAGCTACAGCAACATTTTTGCGTACCGCATCCATTGTTGGTATCAAGGATAATGCTGAGGGGATTATTCCTCCCAACGATTGGGCCAATATCTACCGGGTGCAGTAGTCCAGTAGGTCCTCTATGAATTCTTGCCCAATCGGGCTATTACCTGACTGGACTTTCCTCCAAAATAGGCATGGTTCAGCAGATGTGAGATATTTCACAAAGCCACGACGTAATTTCAAATAGACTACCTCCTACAAAGGCTGTCCAGGCCTCATAATTCATGTCACAACTGTCATTCAAAATTCCGAATTATGGCACAGTAAACCACTATTTTTCCTTATCACTCACTCTGCAGATGTAGAAAGGATTCAGAGATGCGGAGGAACAAACAATCACGCTTGGCTCTGTTATCCACTATCCTTTGTCTGTTCAGCATGCTACTTGCTGCATGTGCTCAGAAAGGCACACCAAACTATCAGAAAGCTCCCGAGCATAAGCAGGTACTTGTCAGCACAGCAGTAGGCGGAAGCACGCCGGATATCACTCACTTTGATCCAGCACTAGCAAATGATCTGTCCTCTTCCATCGCCATACAAACAATATTTACGGGCTTGGTATCATTCGACGACAAAGGCAATGTCCAGAAACAATTAGCCAGCTCCTGGGAATATTCATCAAGCAGCCTGACTTGGACTTTCCACCTTAAACCCAATCTGAAGTTCAGTGATGGGAAACCATTAACCTCGCATGACATTGCCTGGAGTATCAACCGCGCTCTGCAAAAGAATACAAAGTCACCCACAGCTCCAGGGTACCTGGGATATATAACAGATGCAAGCAAACTCAACAGCGGCGCGATCTCATCAATCATCGGCGACAGCCTGATCACGCCCGATCCCAATACCATTGAGATCAAGATCTCCCAGCCCGTTACCTTCTTCCTCGATACCCTGGCCGAGCCAGTCGCCTACCCGGTTGAGCAATCGCTGATTGAAAAATATGACAGCAATTGGACTGATCATCTAGAAGAGGGTGGTGGTGATGGCCCTTTCAAAGTGAAAAAGTATGTTCACCAGAAAGAACTTGACCTCGTACCTAACCCCAACTACTACGGCCCTCAGCCACAGTTGAAGGAAGTAATCTTTCCCTTCTATGAACGGCAGAATACGACATACTCAGACTATCTCGCCAACAAGCTAGATGATACAGCCATCCCACTCGGCAACTTGGACCAAGCTAAATCACGTCCAGACTACGTTCACTTCCCAATATTGTCAACTAATTACTACACAATGAACTACAAACTCAAGCCATTCGACAATATCCGCATTCGTCAGGCTTTTGCACTAGCCATCAATAAGCAGAAAATTGCGGATCAGATCTGGAAGGGCTCAGTTATCGCCACCAACCATATTATTCCACAAGGGATGCCCGGCTATAACCCAGATCTCAAAGGTCCAGACAGCACGACCAATCTGACAGGCAACCCCAAAGAGGCACAGGCATTGCTTCAGCAGGGCTTGAAGGAAGAAGGATGGAATAGCATCTCCCAGATACCGCCCATCACTTTAACATATTCCAGCTCTGGTATCCAGACTGTAAAAGATGAGGTGACTGAACTGCTCAAAGAATGGAAGAATGTACTAAAGATTATGGTCATTGCAAGCGACATTGATTCCAACACACTGTCAGATGATGCATCAAAGGGTGATAATAACCCCTTGTCCTTCTACGCTGCAGCCTGGGATGCTGACTACCCGGACCCACAGGACTTTACGACCCTGCAATTTGATAATGATGTAGCTCAAAATAGTATGAATTTCGGGCAGAATAATAGCGCTGACGAGACTCAACAGCAAAACCTGCAATTCCGCATGGAAAACGCTGACGTCTTGCAGTATCCAGAAAAGCGCTTTAAGGAGTATCAGGACATTGAGCGGCAACTGGTCAAAGATGTGGCATGGCTTCCCTTGGAGCAGCAGCTTACGAACGAACTCCGCAAGCCATGCCTGCAGGGTTTCCCCAACACATCAACAAGTCTCATACCGCCTGATGACTGGGCAAACATTTATATCTCAAACGATCAGCCCTGTGTGAACCAAACAGTATAAGGGGTAACGGAAAAGGCTATATCATAGCAACATGTTGTTCCAAACGTTTGATACGTGATAGCAACCGAATACGCGCCATCAGATGGTAGGCCTCACATGGTTTGACCACATAATCATCGGTACCGGCACGAAAGCCCGCTACCTTATCCTGTAGGGTGGCAAGAGAAGTTAGCAAGATAATGGGAAGTGAGCGAAGAGCTGGAACACTACGTATGTACCGACAAAGATCCAGCCCGTTCTCAGGACCGACAACAACTTCAGAAATCAGAATATCTGGCACAGACGTATCAAGATAGCTCTTTGCCTCGGTGATAGAAGCAACACACTCGACAAGAAAACCTTGTCCTAAAGCGCGTTGCATCCGTTCTCGTGTATTTAAATCATTTTCTACAAAGAGAATTTGTAACCTACCCAAGGCTAATAACTCACATATACTCTTAAACACTATTCAGACAACACAGAAGAGAAAGAATACATGCCTCTTTCTCCCAAAAGAGCCAAGTAAGGACATATCGCATCCCTCGGGCTAGTCTCGTTGAGATAAGTCGTCAGTTCGACGTTGGCGATCATCCGGAGTTAAGCGTAACACTCGTTCGATAGTATCATTTAACGCAGCTGGTTTAAACGGCTTTGTAAGGTACTCATCAGCACCCGAGAGCAGACCCGTTAACTGATCTTCCTCACGTGTCATCGCACTCAAGATAATCAGCGGAATATTGGCGGTAGCAGCATCACCACGTAAGCAGCGCACTAATTGATTGCCATCCATTTTAGGCATCTTCACATCAATAATGACACAATCAGGCTGCTCGGTCAGTACTCGTTGCAGGCCTTGTTCTCCATCATAGGCAACAATGACCTGATACATACCTTGCAGCTTCACAGCATATTTAATGAGTTCTACTATTGTTGGGTTATCGTCAATAACCAATACCTTTTTCATTCCACTTTTGCTGCTCATAATGGCTGCCTCTCACCAAACATTGCACGCTGTACTGGTTACGAGATCTCCAGAAAGATAATTGCTTCTTCCGCATTGTAACACAGTTATGTGCTAGTGCCAACTTACACTTCAGTGTATAGTAGGATAGTTCCAAATAATAGAACGCTTCGATGCCAGGAATTTTTCCCATATGCTAGAATAGTGGAGACGACAGATCCACAACACAAGAAACAAAGGGGAAAAAGATGCTCGAACGCTATTCACGACAGACGTTATTTACACCCATCGGACAAGAAGGGCAGAAGCGTCTTCAAGCAGCAACAGTGATGGTAGTGGGCTGTGGAGCATTGGGAACAGTGCTTGCAAATAACCTCTGCCGCGCAGGAGTTGGTCATCTTGTGATTGCTGATCGCGACTATATTGAACTCAATAATTTACAGCGCCAGATCCTCTTTGATGAGGACGATGTCGTCCGACACTTGCCCAAGGCTGTGGCAGCTGCCGAGCGCCTGCGACGTGTGAATAGCGACGTGAAGATAGATGCCCTGGTAGAAGATATTCACGGTGATGGCATTGAGTCACTGATACGTGAAGCTGATCTGGTACTCGACGCAACGGATAACTTCGAAACCCGCTATCTTATCAACGATGTCTGCAATAAGTTTCAACGTCCCTGGATTTATAGTGGAGTGATCGCATCTTACGGCACTACCATGAATATCATCCCAGGGGATACTGCTTGCTTACGCTGCGTCTTCCCCGAAATGCCATTGCCTGGTACAACGCCAACCTGCGATACAGCAGGCGTCCTGAATGGGATTGTTGGAGCTATTGCCAGTATTGCGTCAACCGAGGCACTCAAGGTCTTGCTCAAGAGCGAGAAAATCAGTCGCGCCATGTTATGGATGGATCTGTGGGAAAATACCGTCGAGCGTATGGAGCTACCGCGTCAGCCAGATTGTCCTTGCTGTGGGCAACATCAGTATGAATTTCTCACGTCGCTCAGTAGCACCAGCAGCACGAGCCTGTGCGGTCGCAATGCAGTACAGGTGAGAGGAAACACAGGGCATGCAAGCAGCAAACTCGATTTTCCCGCGCTGGCAGAACGGCTACGAACCGTGAGCGAGGTACACTATAACGAGTTTCTCCTGCGCTTCCTAGTCGACGGTTATGATATAACGGTCTTTCCCGATGCACGCGCCATTATTAAAGGGACGGACGATCCGCAGGTGGCACGTTCAGTCTATGCACGCTATATCGGCATGTGAGACAAAATGGGCAGGCATCCTCATCGTGCAAAAGAGTTTAGAACTCCTCACCCAACAAGTCGAGAGCTTGTGCTTGCTTTACTGCTTACACCCGGTTCTTCACGCCCAGTTTAGAGAAGATGTGGCTGATATGGCGTTTGACGGTATCAACGACAATGACCAGTTCTTGCGCAATCTCCTGGTTGGAAGCACCGCGTGCCAGTAACTGCAGAACCTGCAATTCTCGCTCACTCAAGGGCTCTGGCAGCAACTGAACCTTTGCAGCCTCTTCCACTGATACACGCGCCATGCTCTCTTGCTGAAATGCGGCAAGCAGCGTGTCTAGATAAGGAGTTGGTCCATGATCGCGGTCTCGCTTGCGCAGGCGATAAAGGAGAACCTCCATTGGAGTTCCTTCGTCCACGAAGCTACGGATGTAACCCTCCGGCTCGGCCAAACGTATCGCCTCTGAGAGCGCATCGAGTGCCTGCATCTCCTGTTGACCCATCTGGTGGGCTAGGGCTTGCAAGAGTCGGATCTCAATTACGTGACCCCAGCGCTTGCCCTCGGTCGCTCTCTGGAGCACGGGTTCCAGTCGCTGCAGGGCAAGAGCGGGCTGGGCCGTAGCTAAAAGGATACGAGCGCATGCCACCTCTTCGCGTTCGCGGGCAAAAGGAGTGCCATACCACTCTCCCAGATCCAGTTCTTCAGCCCAGCTTATGGCGTGATCAAGTTCTCCGCAGGCCAGCCAGAGCCTGACCTGATCGATCGTGGTGAAAATGGAATGATAATGTAGAGAGAGGGGCCGATTCATATTCATCTTGATGTGTTCAAACTCCTGGAGAGCAGAGCGTGCCCTATCCAGTTCTCCGCATGATAGAGCGATACGCATCAGGACAACGTATCCATAGACTAAATAGGTGATTGATACAATTGTTGTAGTCTGTAGGCTGAGCGAGATAGCCTCTTCTGCGAGTTTCAATGCTGCATCGAGCTGGTTCCACTCGCGCAGGACTTCCGCTTGTAAGGTTGCAGGCCAGCACACATCAGGCAAGGCGAGTCCTCCTCGCGGTCTTGCCAATTCTATCCCTTGCTGGGTCAACTGATATACCTGATGCAACCGCCCTGTTCCCAGCATGTATAGGGCAGTTCCACCTATGCAAACGATAGCCTGAGAGGTCCTTCCCGCTGCCTGGGTAATGGAGCCTGCTTGCAGCCCACTCTCAACAGAGACAATTGCATCATTAGCTGCAGAAGCATAAAAGGTCCGCATCCGAGCCCAGCCGACGAAAGCATAAGCTCCAACATTGTCTGCTGAGAGGAGGGCAAGAGCCCGCTGACAGAGTGTCAGTACACCTTGTTCATCCTCCTCCTCATGGGCTTGCACAACGGCACGCCAGGTGATGATCTCCCCAAGAAGATTTTCCTGTTCCCGCCATGCTTGTGAGGCATCTTCATGCGTTTGTGGTATGAGCGAAGCGGTCGCCGTCGCTTCAGCTGTGTCGAGCCAGGCTTGCACCGTCGTCTGTGGGACAACTGCCCATAAGAGCTGGGCGCAGGCCAGACAGAGGCGGGGTCGAGAATGTATGACCTCTGCTGGGAGTTGCCTGATCCATCCTTGAAGCATGACCAGTGTGTGTTGGCTTGCTCCCCAGGTCATTGACATCAGCGAGAGACTTTTCTGCTCGATCAGATCAGCAGCCCACTGCCACTCACGAGCTTTGAAGGCGTGCAAGACGGCCTGGGTGATCTGGTCTTGCTGGGCATACCAGCAACTAGCACCATGATGCAGGATGGGTATCAGATCAGCATGCATCTGCTCTAGTCGATAATGCAAGGCTTCGGCGAAAAGCGCATGATAGCGATACCACTGGCGCTTGTTATCAAGGGATACCAGAAATAAATTGGTTTGATCGAGCCGCTGGAGCATCTGCTGGCTGCCTGTCTGCTGCATGACAGCATCACAGAGCGAGGCACTGAGCTGTTCAAGGATGGATGTGGAAAGCAGAAACGTTTGCATCTCCTGCGGCTGCCGTTGCAGCACCTCCTCAATCAAATAGTCCAGAATGTAGCGCTGATCCCCACTGACCTCCTCTAGTAGAGTGGTAGGATCAGCATGCCCTGGCAAGGAAAGACCCAGTAATTGCAAACCTACCAGCCAGCCCTCCATCCGAGTTGTTACCTCCTGGACGGTCTCATCTGGCAAGGAGAGGCCCATCACCCCCTGCAGGAAGGCTTTGGTCTCCTCTGGAGTGCAACGGAGCTGATCCGTACGCACTTCCAAGGCTTGCCCACGTACCTGTAGCAACAGCAGCGGCAGAGGAGGATCAGCACGTGTTGCGAGGATAATATGCAATTGAGGAGGAAGATGCTCCACCAGATAAGCTAAGCTCGTGTGCACCTGCGGTTCAGCAATCATCTGATAGTCGTCCAAGATCAGCACAAAGTGATCTGTACTCTCTACTAACAGGTTGATCAGTGCAGCCAGCAGGTACTTGAGGGATGGAGCTTGTGGCGATTGCAGGGACTCCAACAGCTTATCATTACCCACAAGTTTTTGGAGTCGCTTGTAGAGAGGATTGCCAAAGCAGAGATTACACGCTGCCTCCTCAATACAACTTGGCTTGTCACCATGGCTCGTAAAAATGTCCCAAAAGATAT
>Ga0207416_1000366_pt1 | contig 80474 bp, 90 predicted proteins | sample PaiPotPPM11metaG_FD_184107 | JGI IMG/M metagenome (GOLD analysis project Ga0207416, IMG submission 184107) | Iron sulfur acid spring bacterial and archeal communities from Banff, Canada, to study Microbial Dark Matter (Phase II) - Paint Pots PPM... ... | reverse complement strand
GAACTACGAAGATCCCGAGAACCGCGACGATGAGCATCGTCCAAATCGACATCGATCGTCGCAGGGCAACGTGCCTCGCCCGATCGACTGCCGCTTCGGCGTCGCTGTAGGTACGCGCAACCGGGGCCGTCTCCTCCTCGTCCATCGTTTAGCGGCTGCCGGCGACCAAGCGAATGGCCGCGTAGGCGCCGAGCGCCATTCCAAGGAGCAGGCCGGCGAAGACCCAGAGCTGCTGGCCGGTGCGGCTCGCCACAACCAGCCCGAGCAGGGCTCCCAACACCGCGCTGCCCGCGAAGCTTCCGCCGGCAGCGACGATCGGGAGTAGCTCCTTCATCCCGGGCTTCCAACCCCGACGGATGGAAGCGGCTCGGGGTAGGCTCCGCCGCGCAGGCGGGCGAGCAGCCACGAAACGATGCGGTCCGAGGCCAAGCCGTCGCCGTAGGGATTCGCGGCCCGAGCCATCCGCGCGTACTCCGCGGGCTCGGCGAGCAAGCGAGCGGCAGAATTCACGATTTTGCCCCGTTCGTGGCCGACCAGCTCCAGCGTACCGGCTTCCAACCCTTCGGGCCGCTCGGTTTCCTCGCGCATCACCAGCACCGGCCGCCCGAGGCAGGGGGCCTCTTCCTGGAGGCCGCCCGAATCGGTCAGCACAAGCGAGGAGGCTTTCACTGCGGCGACCATGTGCGCGTAGTCGATCGGTTCCACCAGCACCACGCCCGGCACGTCGCCGAGCAGTTCGTACGCGATCGGGCGAACGTGAGGTGACGGATGCACCGGCCAGTAAATCTGCGGACGCTGCGGCAGCGCGGCGATCTCGCGCATCGCCTCGCAGAGCTCGCGCATGTGTTCGTGGTTTTCGCGCCGGTGCGCGGTCACCAGCACCATCGGTCGCCGCGGATCGATCTCGTCGAAGCGCGGCGGGACCGGCAGATCGGCGCGCGCCGCCGTTGCGAGAAACGCATCGATCACGGTGTTGCCCGTGACGATGATGTCGCCCGGCGCGATGTTTTCGCGCAGCAGATGCTCGCGCGCGAGCGGCGTCGGCGAGAAGTGAAAGGCCGCGATCGTGCCGGTGAGCCGGCGGTTCATCTCTTCGGGAAACGGCAGCCAGCGTTCGCTGGTACGCAAGCCCGCTTCGACGTGGCCCACCGGAACGTGCTGGTAGAACGCGGCCAGCGCGGCCGACGTGCTGGTCGTGGTATCGCCATGCACGAGCACCACGTCCGGGCGCGCGTCGCGGAGCACGGGCTCCATGCCGGAGAGCACGCGGGTCGTAATCTGCGTGAGCGTTTGATCCGGCGTCATGATGTCCAGATCGTACTGCGGGACGATAGCGAAGAGTTCCAGCAAGTCGTCGAGCATCTGGCGGTGTTGCGCGGTCACGCAGACGATGCTTTCGATATCCGCGCACGCGTTCAACGCGCGCACCACCGGCGCCATTTTTATCGTATCGGGACGCGTGCCGAAAACCGTCATTACGCGTAATCGTTTCTTCATACAACCTTACATCGAGTGTTTGAACGCGTGGGTGAAATCGCCGGAGAGCGCGAGCGCAAGCGCGCCCAGCACGAAACACACGGCATATATCAGCAGCACCGCTTGACGCACGTTCAAGCCGAAGCGGAAAATGAGCTGATGGTGGAAATGGCCGCGATCGGCCTCGGTAATCTTCTTACCCGCGGTCGCGCGGCGCACGATCGCGGCCGCCGTGTCCAGGATCGGCAGCGCGAGCACCACGAGCGGCACGACGATGCTCATGGCGATCGCGGTCTTGCTCGCCCCGATGATCGAGACCGTGGCAAACACGTAGCCGATAAACAGCGATCCCGCATCGCCTAAGAAAATTTTCGCCGGGTTAAAGTTGTAGGGCAAGAAACCAAGCGAGGAACCCGCGAGCGCGATCACGACCAGTGCGACCGTCGGATTCGCATGAATCACGGAGATGACGAACAGATAGAGGCCGGCGATCGCCGCGACGCCCGAGAGCAAGCCGTCGAGACCGTCGATGAAGTTGATCGCGTTCATCATGCCCACGTACCACACGAGCGTCAGCGGAACGCCGACCCAGAGCGGGAAATCGATCCAATTCGTCGCCGCGTTGTGAACGAACGGATTGGTGACTCCGGGAATGATGAATCCGTAAAGCATCGAGATAAGCGCGACCACGACTTGCGCGATCAATTTATTGCGCGGGCGCATCTGCATGGTGTCGTCCCACACGCCCACCCCGAGAATCAACATCGAGCCGAACAGCAACCCGACCAGCTTGTGCACCGCGTCGAACTGATCTCCGATCAACTCGACTCTCTGGTGAACGTTCAGGTGCACGATCGATGGGAACAACGCGTATGGAGATGAGAGCGCGAAGCCCAGGACCGCGAAGAGTGCGAAAGCGAAGCCGAAGAAGACGGCGATGCCGCCGATGCGCGGCGTCGGCGTTTCGTGGACGCGGCGGTCGTCGCCGATGGCGTCGATCACGCCCAAATGCGTCGCCAAGCGCACGACGAGCGGCGTCGCCAATGCGGCCACGGCAGCCGCAAGCCCGAATGTCACGACGTAGATCAAACCCGCGCTCATAACGGCCGCGCGCCTTCCAGCGCCGCAAACTGCACGACGGCGATCCCGGCCTCCGCGAGCAAGCCGCTAGCGACCGCGTCGGGGTACGCGTCGTCGTAGACGATCTTCACGACGCCCGCGCTAATGAGGAGTTTCGAGCAATTCACGCACGGCTGGTGCGTGCAATAGGCGGTCGCGTTCTGCAACCCCACGCCGTGCAACGCGCCCTGGACGATCGCGTTCGCTTCCGCGTGGGTGGCGCGCTGGCAATGGGCGTTGATCACGGTGCAGCCGACTTCGGTACAGTGCGCGACCCCGCGCGGCGCGCCGTTATATCCGGTCGTTAGAATCCGATGCTCGCGCACCAAAACCGCACCCACGGTCGCGCGCGGACAGGTCGCGCGGGTCGCAACCGTGCGCGCGATGTCCATGAAGTACTCGTCCCAACCCGGCCGCATGATTATCGCTGCGATCGGACGGCGACTGGTACCGAGGTGAGGCTGCCGAACATCCGGTCTCCCGCGTCGCCGAGCCCGGGAACGATGTAGGCATGGTCGTTGAGCCCGGCATCGAGCGCGGCCGCAACGATGCGCACGCCGGGATGCGCGGCGTGAATCGTTCGCACGCCTTCCGGTGCGGCAATCACGCAAACGAACGTCAAGTTTTGCGCTCCGCGCTCCACCAGCGTGTCGAGCGCCGCGACGCCGGAGTTTCCCGTTGCTAGCATCGGGTCCAGCACGAAGACGTGACGATCGGCGAGTTCGGGCGGAAGATTCGCATAATATGGAACGGCGCGCAGCGATTCGGGGTCGCGATAGAAGCCCAAATGCGCGACGACCGCATCGTCGATCACGTTCAGAAAACCGGGCAGAAGGCCGAGGCCCGCGCGCAGGATCGGCGCGACGACGGGGCGCGTGCCGATACGCTGAGCAGTCGTTTCGATGAGGGGTGTTTCGACGCGCTGGTCGCGCATCGGTAAATCGCGCGTCGCCTCGTACGCAAGAAACGCGCCGAGCTCTTCGATCAACGTCCGGAAGACGGGCGTCGTGGTGGCTCGATCGCGTAAGCGCGCAAGCCGGTCGGCAATCGCCGGATGGGCGGCAACGTGCAGGTTCGCGAGGCTAGGCATGAGCCCCGTTCTTCGTCATGGGTGCGCCTTTACCGCTCGAAAGAGCGCGTCGCTTACCGCGCGGCGAGATCGTCGTCGAGGACGAGCGAGAGTTCGCTCAGATCGGAGATCGTACGCTCCGGCCGCGGTGAAAGGCTGCTCCTGCGGCGGTTGACCCAGACGGTGCGATAGCCGGCTTGGCGTGCACCCATCGCGTCCCAGTCGTTTGAAGAGACGAAAAGCACTTCGGACTCCACGACGCCGAGCGCCAAAATCTGGTCGTACACGCGTTTGTTCGGCTTGAACGTCGCCACCGCATCCGCGCTATAGACCTCGCTGAAGTAGCCCTCGATCCCGGCGTGCACGAGGGCGTTTCTCGCCGTCGATGCGACCCCATTGGTGATGACGGCGCAAGGAATGCGACGGCGCGCCAACCCATCCAGCGCGCCGCGCACGTCGGGAAAGAGCGGAAGCTGCGCCCACGCATCGACCAGGCGCTTTTGATCCGCGGATGCGAGCTTGAGCATGAAGCGCGGGGCGATTTCGTGCAGCGCGAGGAGCGTGATGCGATCGAAATCGACGAACCGCCCGGTCGACGTCGCCGCATTGGTCAGTTGGAGCTGGCGCGCGCGCCACGCATCGACGACGGCTTCCGCCATCGGCGAATACTCCGTGACGATCCCTTGCAACTTGGTATAATCGAGCAGCGTTCCGTACAAATCGAACGCAACGATGCGGACGGGCATACCCTAGGGTACGTCGTAGCGAGCGGTGAGTTCGTGAACGCGTCCGCGCAAACGATCGATGCTCACGCGCGCCTCAATATCGCTCAGGGCATCGTTGATGATTCGCGCAACCTCGCGGCACTCATCGGTACCCAAGCCCCTGGTCGTGATAGCGGGCGTTCCGATACGAACACCGCTCGTTACCATCGGCTTCTGGCGATCGAACGGAATCGCGTTCTTGTTCACGGTGATCCCGATCTCATCGAGGTATCCCTCGACGGCCTTCCCGGTGAGGCCCTTGACGGAGACGTCCACCAACATCAGATGCGTGTCGGTACCGCCGGCGACCAGCCGCAGCCCGGATTTGACAAATTCTTCGGCCATCGCTCGCGCGTTGTCGACAACGCGTTGCTGGTATTGTTTGAAGTCCGGTCGCAGCGCTTCGGCAAACGCGACCGCCTTCGCGGCGATCGTGTGCATCAGCGGCCCGCCCTGAATGCCGGGGAAGACACTCTTATCGATGGGTTGCGCCCACTGTTCTTTGCAGAGAATGATGCCGCCGCGCGGGCCGCGCAGCGTCTTGTGCGTCGTCGACGTCACGAAATCGGCATAGGGTACCGGCGAAGGATGCAAACCCACCGCTACAAGCCCGGCGATATGCGCCATATCCACCAGAAGCGTCGCGCCGACTTCGTCCGCGATCTCGCGAAACTGCGTGTACTCCATGATGCGCGGATACGCGCTCGCGCCGGCGATAATCATCTTCGGGCGATGCTCCAACGCCATCGCGCGGACTTCGTCGAAATCGATCAGCTCGGTATCTTGGCGAACGCTGTAGGCAACTGCGTTGTAGAGCTTGCCGCTGAAACTCACCTTGGTGCCGTGCGTCAGATGGCCGCCGTGCGCGAGCGACATACCGAGGACCGTATCGCCGGGTTTGAGATGCGCCATGAAGACGGCCATGTTCGCCTGCGCGCCCGCATGCGGTTGCACGTTCGCATGGTCCGCTCCAAAGAGCTGCTTGAGCCGATCGATCGCCAGAGTCTCCGCGACGTCGACCCACTCGCATCCGCCGTAGTACCGCTTACCCGGGTACCCTTCGGCATACTTGTTGGTCATCACGCAGCCCATCGCTTCACGAACCGCGCTGCTCGCATAGTTCTCGGAAGCGATCAACTCCAAATTCTCCCGCTGTCGCTTCTCCTCGCCGGCAATGGCGGCAAAAATCTCCGGATCCTGCGACTCGATCGTACTATGCGTCAAAATGTCCATAACAGTCCTAACTCTAGCTGATGGGAGGCTTGGGGTCCTGCGACGATGGGCGCAGGGCGGCGGCGAAACGCGATGAGGAGCGGGCGAACCACCATACGGCGAGTGCAATCAGTGCCGCGCCGAAGAAGATCGCTCCGCGTAACATATGCACCGCGACGACGAACACGGCGAGTGCGGCCACCATACCGACTGCGGCGTTTCCGAACTGCTTCACAGCAGATCTTTCGGCGTCTGCGCGTCGGTGACGGCGCCGGCTTCAACGGCTTTGAGCGTGCGCGTGCGTTGATCGTCGGTGAACTGGAAGAGTTGCTCGGTGCGGTGAGCGTGCCGCCCGCCGTCGAACGGCGTTTCGAAGAACGCGCGTAAGAGCTGTTCGGTCATCTCCCAGCCGGTGAGGCGTTCGGAGAGCGCGAGCACGTTCGCGTCGTTATGCCGGCGCGCGAGTTCGGTCATGTAAGGTTCGAACACCGGCGCGCAGCGCACGCCCGGTACTTTGTTGGCGGCCATGGCGATACCCAAGCTCGATCCGCACACGACGATGCCCCGATCGGCCTGGCCGGACGCTACGGCTTCGCCGACGGCATAACCGTACTGCGGATAATCCACCGGCGTCGCATCGTGCGTGCCGAAATCGAGCACCTCGTGCCCGGTTTTGCGCAGCATGTCGGCGATGCGGTCTTTATATTCAAAGCCGGCGTGATCGGCACCGAGGGCGATTTTCATGGTGGCTAGGTTTCTCCGTTGCACGGTCGAACGACGCACGCCGTTATGAAGCTAGCGTGCGCGAGCGGCGCCTTCGACCGCACGATACATCGTGGCGATCTCACGCAACTCGAGTTCATCGAGCGGTGCGCTCGCGAGCTTGCCTGCGACGGAATCGTTTTAGACGTGCGGCATTTTCCGCGCACCGACGACGACTACCTCGCCCAGCTCAAGAAGTTCGCGACGGATCTGGGCCTGTGCATCGCGGCGGTCGACGATGACGGCTTCTTCGCGGGCGATGCTCCGGCGATCTCCGCAACCCTGGCCTTGGCCACGCGTCTGGGAGCGCCGCTGGTCACCGGGCGGCTCCTGGCGGAGACGGCGCGTTCGTGGAGCGAGCAGACGGAGATCCTCGCAGTAGCGACCGGCCAAGCGAAGGCCGCCAACGTCACGCTTGCGCTGCGCAACGCCCCCGGCACCTTTGCCGCGGCCGCTCGCGACTGCAGACGGGCGATGAAAGAGGCCGATTCGGCATGGCTTCGGGTGGGTCTCGACGTGAGCGCCATATCGCCCGAGGATGGGTCGGCTCTAGCCGGCAAAGCGGTCCTGCTATGGCGATTCATCGACGATCCGGCACGCTTCGACGCGTCGGCCTTCGATGCGTTTCGCGGAACGCTCGTTCTGGACGATGCCTCGGGGAACGCCACTGCGGCGGGCATGCAAAACGCGCTGCGGGATATCCGCAACGCGCTTGCGACTCGAGAACTCAACCGCACGTAACGTCTACCGCGCGAGGTGTCTGAACCTGCGTCTCGCAGGTGGGTGCGGCCCGGGCGCAGGTGTGGCAGGTACGAAACCCAAGCCTCACCGGTCGTATCCGGAGCTGATGCTCCCAGGGTTATCTAGTCGGTTCGGGACCTATACGCGTTGCGCGCTACACGCAGTCGAGCCTCTCTACCGTACCATCGCCCGTCAAGGGGCTTGACAGATCGAAGACTTTGCCTTTCTCATTACGGTGAAGTGGACCACCAATTTACCGCTCGCCTCAAGGGTATCGACGATCCGTCGGCCCCGGCGTTCATCGAGGTCCCAAAACGCATCATGCGCTCGCTGCGGTGGGGCAAACTCGTGCGGGTCGTGGCGACGATCAACGGCCACAGCTATCACGCAACCATTCGCAACGTCGGGTTCGGCCCGAGCTTTGCGGTATCCCAACACGCGCGTTCGCTCGCCGGGGTCCATCTCAACGAGTACGTCGCCGTCGCGATTTCCGAGCGCCTCGATCTCTTAGGCCCCTAGCGAGCGGAACGCGAGCGCGTGATGGTAGCGCACCATGCACGCGCTTATTAACGATTCGCGCTCGTTCGTCCGCCACGGTTCGCTGCGCGTGCCGCGGAGCGCCGACCGCCTCTACGAAGCGGCCAAGAACTATCTCTCCCGCGTCCCCGCCGAGCACCGCCTCTTCGATCGCCTGGAGCACGCGCCGAACCGGCGTTTTACGTTAGCCGTCAACCATCGCAACGACGATCACTTCGATCCGAACACCGACACGATCGCGTGGGATCCTTATAGTGCGTTGCGGACGACGACCGGCGGACGTCAATCTCCCGCCCTTGGCCTGGGGCACGAAATCGATCACGCGGTCGAGAACCCTCGCGCCGAGAATCGCTTGCGCAATCGGATCGACGCACGTTACGACGATGCCGAAGAGCGCCGCGTCGTCACCGGTTCCGAAACGCGCGCCGCGCGCGCCCTCCACGAAGGCATCCGTCACGATCATGCGGGCACGACCTATCGCGTCGCCTCGCCGGTACTGCGTTAGCGCACGCGAAGCTTGCCGAGGGCGGCGGCGTAGGCGTCCAGCGCGCGATCGCGCGCGGCGGCGTGATCGACGATCGGGAACGGGTAGTCGCTGCCGACGACGCACCCGCTCTGCGCTTGCAGCAACGGCGGCATCTCCCACGGTGCGTGAACGTATTTGGCCGGCACGTTGCGCAGCGCCGGAAGCTGCGCGCGAATAAACGTCCCCTCGGGATCGTATTTTTTGCTCTGCAGGATCGGATTGAAAACGCGGAAGTACGGCGCGGCGTCGGTGCCGCTCGAAGCCGACCACTGCCAGCCGCCGTTGTTCTGCGCGAGGTCGGCATCGGCGAGATGCTGCTCGAAATAGCGCTCGCCCCACTGCCAAGTTATCAGTAAGTCTTTGGTGAGAAACGACGCCGCGATCATGCGCAGGCGATTGTGCATCCAACCGGTCGCATTGAGCTGCGTCATCGCCGCATCGACGATCGGGTAACCGGTCTGCCCCGCGCACCATCGCTCGAACGCCGCGCGATCGTCGTTCCACACGATGCCCCGCGCCGCCGGGACGAACGGCTGCGTCGCCACGTGCGGGAAGCGGCGCAGAATCATCTGATAGAATTCGCGCCAGATCAATTCTGAAATCCACGTTTCGATATTGCGCGCGCCGGCGGGCTCGGCGCGCTCCAACGCGGCAAAGGCGCGTTCGAAGCAGGTACGGATGCCGATGGTTCCGGCGCGCAGTTGCGGCGAGAGGCGCGAGGTGCCTTCGAGCGACGGAATGTCGCGCTCGGTAGCGTAGCGAGCGCTTGGGCCTTCGGCGCGCAGAAACGTCTCGAGGAGTCCGCGCGCGTAGGTTTCACCGCACTGCGGATATAGCCGCGACGGCTCGTGACCGAACTCTTGCGGATGCGGCACGTCGCGCGTGTGCGGCAATCGCTCGCGCGGTATCAGCCTGCCGGCAATCGCGCGCTCCGATGCGACCGGTTTACGCGACGCGATACGATAGCGCTCGAGCCACCGCCGCTTGTACGGCGTAAAGACCTTGTACGGATCGCCCCCATCGGTCGAGAGTTCGCCGGCACCGAAGTAGACGTGGTCGAGATGCGCGCGTACCGCAACGCCCGCGGATTCGAGCGCGCGCGTAACGCGTTCGTCGCGGGCGATCGCGCCGGGCTCGTAATCTTCATTATAGTACAGGGCCCGCGCATCCAGGTCGCGCGCCAGCTTCACGAGGTTCGCTTCAAACGATCCCTCCAGCAAGACGAGGTCGCTCCCCAACGCCCGCAGCGTTTCGCGTAACGCTCGGAGCGCGTCGAAAAACGTCTGCACGAGCGGCGCGCCCACGCGTTGCGAGCGCAACAGCTCGGGATCGAGATTAAAGGCGATACAGAGCGACGCACCCGAGCGTGCGGCCGCCATCAATGCCACGTTGTCGCCGAGCCGCAGGTCGCGGCGTAGCCACACGATCGCGCTGGATTGGATCGGGTCGCTCTTCATCAGTTATCTCCCGAGGATCGCCGCGCCGATGGCAGAAAGCGGCGGCATGGCTCTTTCGCTGCGCGTCAGTACGCTCGCATTACCGTTGCGGCATCCCTTTAGAATCGCCCGAGGAGAGGAGAGCGTTGCACGTACCGCCCTCATCCGCGTGAGCGACGGTAGCCACGAAGGCCTCGGCGAAGCCACGCCGGTCGCACGATACGGCGAATCGGTCGAGAGCGTCGCCGCATATTTTGCAGCGCATCCCCTGCGCGTGCACGACCCGATGCGTTTGGAAGAAGCCCTGGCGGGCGACATTCCGCCGGCCGCGCGTGCGGGGCTCGATATCGCGCTGCACGATCTCATCGGAAAGCGCCTGGGCGTGCCGCTCTATGCGCTCTTCGGACTCGATCCCGCCAAAACGCCGGTGACCTCTTTTACGATCGGCATCGCCGACACGGCGACGACGCTGCGCAAAGTTGCCGAGATCGGCGACCATCCCGTGCTCAAAATCAAACTTGGCTTAGGCACCGACGCCGAGCAGATCGAGACGATCGAAGCGGTTCGGTCGATGTATGCGGGCACGATCCGTATCGACGCCAACGAAGGCTGGGACGTCGACGGTGCGATTCGCATTCTGCGCGAGTTGGAGCGGTTCGGAATCGAGTTCTGCGAGCAGCCCATTCCGGCGGGAAATCCGGCCGGGCTGCGCGCCGTGCGAGAGGCCGTCGGCATTCCGATCGTTACCGACGAGGATTCGTTGACGGCCGCCGACCTGCCGAAACTCTACGGTTGCGTCGACGGCATCAACGTCAAGCTTGCGAAATGCGGCGGCTTGCGGGGCGCGCTCGCGATGATCCACACCGCGCGCGCGATGGGCTTGCGCGTCATGCTCGGGTGCATGGTAGAGAGCGCCATCGCCGCCACGGCGGCCGCGCATCTCTCGCCGCTGGTCGATTGGGCCGATCTCGACGGGCCCTTCCTCACCGCCTACGACCCGTTCGAAGGCATCGCGTACGAACGCGGCAAGATCGTCCTTCCCGATGCGCCGGGCCTGGGCGTACGCGAACGTACCGCAGCATGACGCGCCGTTACGTCGTTCTGGCACCCGATCGTTTCGCCGGCGATGCCAAAACCGCGCACGGCGTGATTCGCTACGGCACCGACGCCACCGTCGCCGTCATCGACCCGTCGCTCGCCGGCAAACGCGTGCGCGACGCGGTCGCGTATCTCGACAGCGACGCCCCGATCGTCGGGTCGATTGCCGAAGCGCTCGCTTACGAACCGACCGCACTGCTTATCGGCACCGCGCCGCAGGGCGGGGCGCTACCGGCCGACTGGCGCACTCACATCATGGACGCCATCGCCGCGAAACTGGAGATCGTTTCGGGCCTGCATGACATGCTCGGTGACGATTTCGCATTTGCGAACGCTGCCCGCAATGTCGGAACCAAGATCTGGGACGTGCGCAAACCGCCGGAGGTGCCGCTGTTTCGCGGCGAGGTGTACGGCGTGCGCGCGCCGGTGCTGCTGATGGTCGGCAACGACTGCGCCGTCGGCAAGATGACCGTCGCGTTGGAACTTGCCCGAGCGGCGCGCGATGCCGGGCGACACGCGGTTTTCGTTCCCACCGGCCAAACCGGGATCATGATCGCCGGTTGGGGCATCTCGGTCGATCGCGTCATCGCCGATTTCGCCCCCGGCGCTGCCGAACAGCTCGTGATGTATGCCGCGCGGCAGCATCCCGATCTCATCATCGTCGAAGGCCAAGGCGCGATCAATCATCCCGCGTACGCGCCGGTAACCCTGGCGTTGATGTACGGGTGCGGTGCCGACGCGATGATCCTGGTCGTCGATCCGCAGCGCGACCGCCTTAGCGGCTTCCAAACCCCCACGCTCGATTATCGAGCGCTGATTCGCACGCACGAGGCGCTGATCGGAACGGTGAAGCCCGCCAAAGTCCTCGGCATCGCGCTCAATACGCGCGGGCTCGACGAAGCGGCCGCCCGTAGCGCGATCGCGCTCGCCAAGGAGCAGACTCATTTGCCAGCCGACGATCTCGTACGCTACGGGCCGCACGCGTTCTACGCAGCGTTGGGAACGATTGAAAAGTCCGCACGGCTGGCGGCGAGCCCGTGAACGTTCGCGTGACGCTCGCAGCGCTCGCCTGCGCGCTGCTCTGCATCACCGGCTGTAGCAAGCAGACGGCGGGAAGCGCGGCCGGCGGCCGCAACCCGTGGACGCAACCCGGCGTCGTGCGGCTCGGCGAACCCGACGAACCCGACAACATCAATCCGATGTTCGGGCACACCTCGGCAACCGATGAAGTCGACGGCCTCATCTTCGCATTTCTGCTGCGCTACGACGCCAACGGGAATTACATCCCCGATCTCGCAACGCAGGTGCCCACGACGAAGAACGGCGGCATCAGCGCGGACGGCAAGACCATCGTCGTCCATCTGCGCCCCGGTGCGCGATGGTCCGACGGTGCTCCGCTGACGGCGAAGGATTGGATCTTCACCTATCACGCGGTGCTGAACCCCGCGAATAATACGAAAACGCGTTTTGGCTGGGACGACATCGCCGGCGCCTCCGCGCCCAACGATACGACCATCATTATCCATCTCAAACGAGCCGATGCAAGTTTCCTCGGGACGCTCGCGATGGGAAGTTCGGCATATCCTCCGCTACCCGCGCATCTGCTCGCCGGGCTGCCCAATCTCAACACGGCATCGTTCAACAACGCGCCGATCTCCAGCGGCCCGTATATCCTACAGCGTTGGAATCACGGTAGCTCGCTCACCTTCGTGCCGAACCCGTACTACTTTCGCGGCGCTCCGAAGCTCAAGCAGATCGTGTGGCGCGTCATTCCGGATCCGAACACGCAGTTTAGCCAATTGCAGACGCACGAGATCGACGTCTATCCCGGCGTTAGCGAGAACGCGATCCCGCGACTGCATGAGGTTACGGGCATCCGCGTGATGCAGAAGCTCGTGGCCAACTGGCGACACCTCGGCTTCAACACCAGCAAACCGTTGCTCGCCGACGTGCGCGTGCGCCGCGCGATCACCGAAGCCGTCGATTGGAAGCGCCTGGTCGACACGGTGTATCACGGTTACGACCGGTTAGCCGTTTCGGACGTGTATCCCGAATCGTGGGCGGCGCCGAAGCTGCCGCCCTATCGCTACGATCCTCGCGACGCGGCCGCCCTGTTGCGCGCTGCGGGATGGCGACCTGGCCCCTCCGGCGTGCTGATGCGCGGCGGTAAAGCACTGCGACTCACGCTTTCGACCGGCACCGGTAATATGGAGAACGAGCAAGCCGAGGTCGTGATTCAATCCATGCTCAAAGCCGTCGGCATCGACGTGCGCATTCGCAACTATCCGGTGAGCCTGCTCTTCGCTCAGAACGGCCCGATTTATAGCGGCACGTACGACATGGAGTGGTCGGTCGAAACCAACGGCCCCGACCCGGATAATTCCGGCTCGTGGAACGGAGCGTTCATTCCGCCGAAGGGTGCGAATACCGCGTGGCTCAACGACCCGCTGATCAATCGTCTGAGCGAGGAAGCGCTGCGCACAAACGACCGCGCGAAACGCAAAGCGCTGTACCAGCGCGAAGAAGAACGCCTTCGCGAACTCTACGTGCAAGTCGCCGTCTACTGGGAAGATAAATATACGGCCGTCAACACCGATATGCAAAACTACGAACCCGCGGCATTCATCGCGGACACCTGGAACTCGTGGCAGTGGAAAATCTAGCGCCGGCGATAGCCCAAGTGCTTGACGCGCGCGGCGGGGCTCGATTGCTTTTCGCTCCCACCCGGCGCGGCGTGCTCAGTTGGAATACGTTCGCCGAGCAAGGGCACATGCGCTTTCGACTGCTGCGCGCGGGCTCGCCCGCAACGCCGTGGTTCGATTACGCGCAGTGGCACCCGAGCGGCAGGCAATCGTTTAGCGTCGAATCGGATAAACACGGGCTGCGCGTCGAAGTCGACGCAATACAGGCGCAAACGCCGTTCGACGGAATCGACGTTCGCGGGGTCAACTTCGATGACGCGGGCGACATCGATTTTCGCCTGCTCGCGTTTGCCACACCGGTGACGAGCGTTCCGAGCCTTCCGTACGCGCGCGCTCCCATCATCCTGGATGTGCCGATGCGCTCGCAGTACGTCGTCGAAGGCGAACGCGGCTGGTGCTCGCCGGCATCGCTCTCCATGGTGCACGCGTATCACGGCATCGGTGCTTCCGTCGAAGCGACCGCGCGCGCGGTAATGGACCGCGCGTACAACGGCACGGGAAACTGGGCGTTCAACGTTGCGTATAGCGGGAGCCTCGGGCTGCACGCCGTGGTCGCGTTTCTGCCCAATCTCGATAGCGCGCTGCGTTTGATCGAGCGCAACCTGCCGGTCGTGCTCTCGTATTCGTGGTCGAAAGATGAATTACCGGGCGCGCCGCTCGAGCACTCCGACGGACACCTCGCGGTCCTCTGCGGCTTCACCGCGAACGGCGACTGCGTGATGAACGACCCCGCCGCGCCGAATGTTCGCGTCGTCTATCCGCGTGCCGCCCTGGAACGTATTTGGCAGCGCAACGACGGCCTCGCATACGTCATCGCTCCGGCCGGCATCGCCTACATCGACGCGCTAAGGCGCCCATGACGAACGAACGCCCGTCGCAACCGCAAGAGCGCATGCAGTCGCTGGTGGATATCGGGGACCCGCCGTTGCACATCGCGCTGGTAGAGCCGGAGATACCGCCCAATACCGGCAACGTCGCTCGGCTCTGCGCCGCCACCGGCTGCGCGCTGCATTTGGTGGAACCGCTCGGCTTCCGGATCGACGATCGCGAACTCAAACGAGCCGGGCTGGACTATTGGCACGCGCTCGGGGTGGTGATGCATCCCTCGCTCGAGGTATTTCTCGAGCGCACCGCGCACCTGCGGCGCTGGTTTTTTTCCACCCACGCAACCCGCACGTATGCCGGCGCCGATTTCGAAAGCGGAGATATGCTGGTGTTCGGACGCGAGACGAAGGGCTTACCCAAAGCGCTGATTGCCGCATACGCCGACTGCGCGCTGCGCATTCCGATGCGCGAGCACGGCGTGCGCAGCATCAATCTCTCTACCGCGGTCGGAATAGCAACTTACGGAGCGCTGGCGACGATCGGTTTTCCGGGGCTAAGCTGAGGCCCAGGCACCTGCGTCTGCGCGCCGCTGCTCGGCATGAAGAACGAGAGCGCAAGCGAGAGGATGGCGAAAACCGTGATCGCCGCAAAGACAGGAGGCAACCCATAGCGGTCGCCGATCGCACCGAACATCGGAGCGGCCAATCCGCCGATCGTCACGGCGAGCCCGAGCGTAACGCCCGAAGCCATGCCGATGCGCCTGGGCAGATACTCTTGCCCGATCACTACGATGACGCTCGCCGAGAGGCCGAGCGCCGCGCCGAACCCGATGCCGAGCGGAACGAGCAACGCGAACGACGGTGAGTGGAAGCCGCAGTAGGTGATAGCCCCGGCAAACAGCGCGGTAAACACCATCGACGCCGAAACGATGCGGCGGCGGTCGTGGCGATCGGCAAGCCTGCCGCCCAGGATGGTACCCAGAGCGCCCCCGATCAGCAGCGCGGCAAGCGCTACCGATGCAAGCGCGTTGCTCGCGTGCGTTACCGTGATAGCGAAGATCGGGAGAAACGTCACCGCGGCTAAAAACGTCATCGAACGCAGCGCGACCACACCGGTGAGAACGCCGAACGCGCCCCACCGATCGGCCCCGGCGCGCTCGCGGTGCGCGTGGTGAGCGACGCGGCGCACTTCCTCGAATTTCGGCAGCTCGCGCAGCAACAGCGCCGACATCACGATGCCGGGAATTACCAAGAACGCCGTGCCATGCAGCCCGAAGGTGAGGATCAGCGGCGTGACGAGGATCGGCCCGAGCGCAAAGCCGAGGTACCCGCCCAGGGTGAACCAGCTCATGCCGGTCGCGCGCTTCGCCCCGGCAAAATAGTTGGCGAAACGCGAGCCTTCGGGGTGGAACGCCGCTACGCCGACGCCCGCCACGAGAGCGCCGGCCAGCATCCACGGCAAGTTCGGCGCGAGCCCGATGAGCGCCGTGCCGCAACACGCTAGGAGGACCGAGGCGGGGATGACCCAGGCGAAGGATTTGCGATCGGAGAGATGCCCGAAGAGCGGCTGCACGACCGACGAAGAGAGATTCATGGCGAGGACGAGTGTTGCGGCCGTGGCGAGCGAGAGCCCATGGTGCGAAACCAGCCATGGAATGAGCGCCGGGAGGGCGCTCTGGTTGGCGTCGTTCACCATGTGCGCGACGGTGAGCAGCCGAATGCCGCCCCCTTCGGAAGAAGCGGTTGGGAGCTCGAGGGCAATGGCTGACATATGCCAGGATCATCCCATGCGATCGACAATAGGTCAAATATATGAATCGGCTAACATTGATAGGCATAGCTTATTAATGGATATAAGGCAGCTCCGCTACGTGCTGGCCGTTGCTCGCCGGCTGAGCTTCACGGTCGCGGCGGGGGATCTTTCGATCGCGCAACCGGCGCTTTCGCAGCAGATTGCCGGGCTCGAACGGGAGCTGGGGGTTCGGCTCTTCGATCGTACCAACCGGCGGGTGAGCCTCACCGATGCGGGCAGGGCGCTCGTGGTGCGCGCCGAGCGCATCCTGGCCGACGTCTCGGCCGCCGCCGAAGAGATGTCGGCCTTCGCCGGCGGCCTCCGCGGGCGGGTGGTGCTGGGCACCTATCAATCGTTCTCCGAGTACACGCTGCCGAAATTGCTCGGCCGCTTTCACGCGCTCTACCCCGGCATCGAGATCGCCCTACGCGAGGGCCTGGCCGACGATCTGCTCGCGCAACTACACGCGGGCAGCATCGATGCGTTTATCGGCGACCCGGGCGACGCCGGCCACTCGCTCGCGCGCGCCTTTGTGAGCGAACCGCTCTACGAGGATGAATTGGTGATCGCACTCGCGGCGACGCATCCACGCGCCCGAGCCTCCGTCATAGAGATCGGCGAACTGCGCGACGAGCCATGGGTCATCTTCCGTCCCGGCTCCTCGCTCACCGCGCGCGTTTACGCGCTCGCACGGGCGAGCGGATTCGTCCCGCGCATCGCATTCGAAAGCGTGGATTCGATGACGGTGCGGTCGCTGGTGGCCGAGGGCCTCGGCGTCGCCCTCTTTCCGCGTACCCTCGGGAATACGCCCGGCCCCAACGTCGCACTCGTCTCGCTCGCGCCCACTCGCGTGTTTCGGCGCATGTCGCTGGTGACGCGCCCGGGGCCCTACGCACCCTCGGCTTCCACGTTTCTGAACTTCATTCGCGAACGGTTACACGAATGAAGCCTTCGCTCTCTTCGATCGATCGGCGCGTCGTGGCATGTACGCATTGCCCGGAACTGCGTGCGTATTGCGCGAACGTCGCGCGCGAAAAGAAGCGCGCGCATGCGCTCGACACCTACTGGGGCAAGCCCGTTCCCGCATTCGGCGATCCCGCGGCGCGCGTGTTGCTGGTGGGCCTCGCGCCGGGCGCGCACGGGAGCAATCGCACCGGGCGCCCGTTCACCGGCGATGCTTCCGGCGATTTTCTCTTTCCGGCGCTGCACCGGGCCGGATTTGCATCGCAACCCCACGCGATCGATCGCAACGACGGCATGGTTTTGCGCGATTGCCTGATCACCGCGGCAGCACGGTGCGCGCCGCCCGGCAATAAGCCGACCCCGCAGGAGCTTACGAACTGCTTCCCTTACCTGCTCGACGAGTTCGACGCTCTCCCGGCATTGCGCGTCGTGATCGGGCTCGGATCGATTGGATTTCGAGCTTCGCTTCGCATACTCGAACAACGCGGGTTTGCGTTCGAAGGCGGAAAGCCCGTTTTCGGCCACGCTGCGGAAGGTATCGCGCGCAAAGGTTCGCGCACGATTCTCGCGTTAGCGTCGTACCACCCCAGCCGCCAAAACACTAACACCGGCGTTCTAACCGCTCCGATGTTTGATGCGATCTTCGTCCGCGCAAACGCAGCGTTGCGATGCTGATGTCGGCGAAGCCGCGATCGGTATAGCTGCCGATCTCTGCCGCGAGCCGCAGACCGGTAAGCAGGCGACCCGCGCCACTCCAGCTCGAAAGGACGCCGCTCCACCGTCACCACGCTTGGAATTGCGGAGCTCCTGAGCCCCTGGGACGTGTCGCAAAGCGCTCTACCGCAAGCTCATCCCGAGAAAACGAGATATCCACCGCTGCATTAAAGTACTATACTTGTCACGATCACAGTTTCCGCCAGGTCGCGTCCGATCGAGTCGTCGGCCATCGCCGGAAGTTGCGAAGGGGGACCCTCATGCTAACGTCGCTCGCGCTTCTACCGGTCTACATCGTCGTACTGATATTGTTAACATCCAGCGTGAAGATTATGCGCGAGTACGAGCGAGCGGTCGTTTTCCGCTTAGGGCGCTTTCAAGAAGTCAAAGGTCCGGGCCTCATCCTGATCGTGCCATTCGTTCAGCAGATCGTACGGGTTGATTTACGTACGGTGGTGATGGAGGTCCCTAGTCAAGACGTAATCTCCAAAGACAACGTTTCTTTGAAGGTCGATGCCATACTGTACTTTCGCGTGGTGGATCCGCAAAAAGCGATCATCCAGGTCGAGAATTTTCTTTCAGCTACGAACATGCTCGCGCAGACAACGCTGCGCTCGGTGCTCGGCCAGCACGAACTCGACGAGATGCTCTCCAAGCGCACCGATCTCAACGCCGACGTGCAGAGTACGCTCGACGTCCAAACGGAGTCTTGGGGCATCAAGGTTATCAGCGTCGAAATTCGCGAAGTGCAACTTACCGAGAACATGATTCGTTCGATCGCCAAACAAGCCGAAGCCGAACGCGACCGCCGCGCCAAGATCATTCATGCGGAGGCCGAGTTTCAGGCCGCGCAGACGCTCCTTAATGCGGCGCAGATCCTGGCATCAGACCCAGCGGCCATGCAACTACGCTATCTGCAAACATTGACCGAAGTCGGCGGCGAGAATAACTCGACGATCATCTTCCCAATGCCGATCGACCTTATCAAGCCATTTCTCCAGATTATGGAAAGTCAAGCAATCGGCGCAACGCCAAAGCCGAACGGCGTAAAGGCCCTGATATAAAGGAACCGCGACAACGACTACGGCGACTCAAGTGGCGCCGGTGATGCCGAGAGCGTCACTGGGCGGCCACACGGGTCTGTCACCAGCGGGACGCCCCATTTGTTGAGCGTCGTAACCGTGCGCGTATCGGGCACGATCGAGCCGAAGATTCGTTGCACGTCGGCGAGCACGGCGTTGCGAGCATCCTCGCTCGGCGCGCGCAGGACGACGGCGGATCCGAGCGTCGCATCGAGATTCGCATGCACGACGATATCGGCGCCGTCGATGGTGAGCTCGCGCGTCTCGCACGATGCTAAGGGCGCGGGCGACGGTATCGGCGTAGCCGTGGCGTCGGCGCTCCGATGCGCGGCGCATCCGGCGGTTGCCAGGAGCAGAATCAGTTGAAGGTAAGGGTACGTCCGCACGAATCAACGGCTTTATCGGGAACCATCATCCCTCCCTCGCCATCGCCCTTGCGGAACGAGATTATTTTTAGCGGCGGCGCGTTGACGGCGGCCGGTCCATACTGATGCGTGAGGATAATCAACTCGTTGTTGACCGTTTCGGGTTGGTCGCCGCCCTGCACGACCACGTAGCGTTGAACCGACCCGTTCTTCGCAAAGAGAATGCGAATCGAGACGCCTTCCTGTGCGTAATGAATGTCGCGCTGGCCGCACGAGGGGCCGGACGTCGCCGCGCTCGCAAGCGCAGCCGTTCCCGCCAGAACGGCGGACAGCGCGCCCAGCACGAGCGCTAGCCGGGCAAGCAAGGTTCGAACTCCCACGCTTGGGTTATCGGCCGCTTTGCGGCTCGGGGGCCGTACTGCGAAGGTAAAGATCTCGCAAGAGTGTCTCCGGAACCTGGGTGGGGGCATCCATCATCAGGTCGCGGCCGACCTGGTTCTTCGGGAAGGCGATCACTTCGCGGATGTTTTCCTCGCCGCAGGCGAGCATGACGATCCGGTCGATGCCCAGCGCCATCCCTCCGTGCGGCGGTGCGCCGAACTCCAGCGCCCGCATGAAGAAGCCGAAGCGTTGTTCGATCTGCTCTTCGGTCATACCGAGCATCGTAAAGATGCGCCGCTGCAGCTCGGGCTTGTGAATGCGGATCGAGCCCGAGCCGAGCTCGAAGCCGTTGAGCACCATGTCGTAATGCTGCGCGCGCATCGCCAGCGGATCGGTGTCGATCAGCTCCCACTGCCCGGGGCCCGGCGAGGTGAACGGATGATGCGCGGGAGCCGGCTGCCCGGTCTCCTCGTCGATCTCAAGATACGGGAAATCGAGCACCCAGCAGAAGCGGAACGCCTTCGGGTCGCGCAGGTTGCAGCGCTCGCCGACCTCGTTGCGCATCCGGCCAGCCACGGCGAACGCCGTCGCTTTGACGTCGGCAAAGAGCAGTATCGCATCGCCGGCCTGCGCGTCGCACCGCGAGCGGAGCTGCGCGATGTGTTCTTCGCCGATGAACTTCTGCGCCGACGACTTCACGCCGTCGGCACCTAGGGCGATCCACACCATGCCTTTGGCGCCGGCCTGCTTCGCGCTCTCGGTCAGCGCGTCGAAATCGCGCCGCGATAGCGACGCACCGCCGGGGTAGCGCAGCGCCACGATCGCGCCGCGCGCGTCGAGGACCGAACGAAAGACGACAAAGTCGGTACCGGCGAACACGTCGTCGACCCGTTGCAATTCGAGTCCGAAGCGCAAGTCGGGTTTATCGACGCCGTATTTCGCGATCGCTTCTTGATGCGAGAGGCGCGGGAACGCCGGCGCGTCGATGCCGAGCACGCGCTTCCACACGTCGCGAATGCACGATTCCATGGTTTCGAGTACTTCGTCTTGCGTGCAGAACGACATCTCGACGTCGACCTGCGTGAATTCGGGCTGCCGATCGGCGCGCAGATCTTCGTCTCGCATGCATCGCGCGATCTGCATGTAACGGCCGAAACCCGAGATCATCGCTATCTGCTTGAGCAACTGCGGCGACTGCGGGAGCGCGTAGAACGTGCCGGGATGTAAGCGGCTGGGCACGAGGTAATCGCGGGCGCCTTCCGGGGTGCTCTTGATGAGCATCGGCGTTTCGATCTCGGTGAAATCGCGCGCGTCGAAGAAGTCGCGCATCGTCTTGATGATGCGGTGGCGCAGACGCAGATTGCGCTGCATGCGCGGGCGGCGTAGATCGAGGTAGCGGTACTCCAGCCGGAGATTTTCGTCCACCGAGTCGTCGCTGTTCACGGCAAACGGCGGCACTTGCGAGCGATTGAGGATCTCCAGCTCCTCGATGCCCACTTCGATTTCTCCGGTGCCGATCTTGGCGTTGAGCGTCCCCTCCGGCCGCAGCCGCACGCCGCCGCGGACGCGCAGGACATCTTCGTGGCGCAGATGTTCGGCATCCTTGAAGCTCGGGTGCTGCGGATCGAACACGATCTGCGTGATGCCGTCGCGGTCGCGCAAATCGACAAAAATCAAGCCGCCGTGGTCGCGCCGGCGATTGACCCAGCCGTGGAGTTCGACGGCAGTGCCGGCGTCGGTCGCGCGCAGGGCGCCGCAGGAGCGTCGGGTCGAATCGGTATGCACGGTATGTCCTGTCATGTCGGCCGGGGGGTTGAGTGGAGAGCATCTTTGATGCCCGAAACGTAGTAGTATTGCTGCACGAGATCGCGAGCGAATTTCGATGTCGGGGCTTGCCGGTCGAAGTATCCCAGCAATGCCGGAACGCGCGTGAGGAGCGAGTGCACTCCAAGCGAGACCGGCGTCATGCCCAAATTCAACTGCACGTCGAAATGCGGATGTTTGCGGTAGAAGCGCACGGTCGAACGCCCCGCAAGTTTCATCTTTTCCTTCTGATCGTCGTGCGGGATATCTTGACAATGGTAGTTCACGGCGCGCGGTTCGTAGAGAATTTCGATCCCCGCGTGCTGCAAGCGGTAGCCGAGCTCGAGATCTTCGTGTCCGTATCCCGTGAAGCTTTCGTCGAACGATCCGACCCGCAAGAGATCCTCGCGCCGTACCGACGCGTTACCGGTCAGGAAGTACAGCCAAGAAAGCTTCTTACGCGTGGGTGGGTGGAGATGCCCGCGCTCGCCTGGGTGATCGCGCTTAAAGGCATACTCCTCCAAGTCTTTGACTTGGACTTCCAATCCGACGACCGCGATGCCGCGCCGCTCCTCGTGATGGCGAAGATGCTGCGAGAGCAGATCCGGCGACGTTAGAATATCGGAATCGTTGAAGAGCACCACCTCGCCGCTCGCGGCGGCGATACCCGCATTGCGCGCCATCGCACGGCCGGTGTAGAGGCCGGGGAGATGGCGCACGTTCGGCGCATCGGCCCGCACGTTCGCCAAGTATTCGGCCGTACCGTCGTTGGAATTGGAGTCGCAGATCAACAGCTCGAAGCGCTCGCGCGGGAGATCCTGCGCGAGCAGCGTCGGGATAACGTGTTGTAAGGTATCCAACCGGTTGTAGGTTGGGATAACCACAGATATATCAGCCATCGATCAACGTTCTGGCGCCGCGCACGATCTCTGCGCGAAACTGCGAGAGCGAGGCTTCGTCGCCGTGCTCCGGCTTGCGAACGAGCACGCTCGGTACGCCGTATGGCGCCCATTCCTGCGAGTTCAGCCGGAAATAGCGATGTTCGAAGGCGACCAGCGTGGGCCTGCGCACCGCGCTTGCGACATGGGTCGCACCGGTATCCACCGTCACGACGCATCGCGCACGCTCGAAGAGCGCCGCCCACTGGTGAAACGGCAACTCCCCGGCCACGCCGTCGGCTACGGCGGCGAACGGCGCCGCGTACGCATGGCATTCGTGCGCGCAACTGACCACCACCGGAAGGCCCAGCGCGCGGAGCTCGCCCACCAGCGCGAGAGTGCTCTCCAGCGTGCTGCCGTCGGCGAACCAACGCTCGCCGATGTGCAATACGATCGGCTCGGCCGGAAAGCCCGCCACGGCAAGGCGATCGGCCGCCGTTACGTCCAAGCGCAAGCGCGCGATGCGTTGCTTCGCCCCGGCCAACGCCGCGAGGTCGAGCAATTGTTCCACCTCGTGGCGAACGACGCGCTGCGGATCGCGCTCGCACAGCTGCGGATCTGCTTCCGAGACCATGAGCCGGTTGACGTACAACGGCGCGGTTGCGCGCGCCAACCAGCGCCGCACGTAGGTGTACCCGGCCCGTATCGGGGCGCGCGTCGCCCCGACGAGTTGTAGATCCGTATTCCGCGGGGCCAGCGCGACGGCGATATCGTATCCGCGATAGCGCGCGCCGAAGACCGCCGGTTTCACCGCGCTCGGGAGATCGACGACCTCGTCGATGTCGGTGTTGCGATCCATCACGACGTGATTGTATGGGCTGGTAACCATCGTGATGTGCGCGTCGGGAAACGACGCGCGCACCGATGCGATCGCCGGCGTGGAAAGAATGAGGTCGCCGATCCGGTCGGTGCGTGATAGCAGAATGCGCATACGGTTTGTGGCGGCGCGCGTCAGCCGGCGCGAATAGCCTGCTCCAACTCCTCGAAATATGCCTCGGCGGCCAACCCACGAGCCGCCCGCAGTTCCTTTCCGCTCAGCGCACGGTCGAACGAAAGACCGCCGAGCGCGCGCTCGAAGCTGCGGCCGCGATGTGCCGCGCGCGTGAAACGATGATAGGAGCGCTGCACGGGGTTCATGCCGGTCGCGAGATACGTGCGCCAATGCGGGTGCAACTGCGCGAGCTGCACCGCCGTACGCGCCTGCGCACGGGCCTGCGCCACCATTTTTGCGACGTTACCGCTACGCGGCCGGGGTTTGTAATGGTACGCGAGCGCCTTCGGATTGAACACCGCTTTGACGCCCGCAAAACGCAAGCGTAGGCCGACGTCGATGTCCTCCCATCCGTACTCCGAGAACGATTCGTTGAAACCGCCGATCGCCCGGATCGTCGCGAGCGGGACCGATACGTTGGTCGTCCAAAAGTAATTGCCGCTGTAGTCCTTGATGCTCCACACCGGTGGCGGCAAGTCCTCGAAATTCTCGACGTTGATGGCGCCGCCGCGCACGATCGCAAGCGGATGCGCGGCGTGCGAGCGCAGATGCTCTTCGACAAAATTCGGCAACGGCAACACGTCGTCGTCGATAAAGATGATTCGCTCGCCGCTCGACGCCGCGATCCCGACGTTGCGGCCCTTTGCGAGCCCCGCATTGGCTTGGTCAATCACCACGAAGCGACACATCGCGCGTTCCCGCGCCCGCGCGATCACTTCCGCGGTTCCGTCGGTCGAGCCGTCGTTCACAAGAACGACCTCATACGCGTCGACCGCGGTCTGTTCGAAGCACGCCTCTAAAACGCGCTCCAGCAGCGGAGCGCGATTGTACGTACAGAGTTGTATGGTCGCACGCATTGCCCGACAGGTTCGGCGCCCGCCGGAACGGCCCTCGAAGGAGCGGCTCTAAGCGATCAGAGCCGCGACTTCGGCCAGGATATGGGGCAGATTGAGATGCGCGATGCAGGCGTAGTCCGCGCAGCGTTCCTTGGTATCGCCCGGGTGGCACGGATACGACGCGCGCACCAAGCCGGTCCGCCCGCCGAGGGGAGCCCAGCGCTCGGGATAATCGCTCTGAAAGGGAAAGATGCCGACGGTCGGCGCGCCGGCCGCGGCTGCGACGTGCATCGTCCCCGTCGTAATGCCGACGAACGCTCGCGCATCTTTTGCCAGCGCGCCGAAGCCGCCGATACCGGTCGCGCCGCTCAGATCGATCGCGCCGGAAGCCGCGCAAACGGCCGCGACGATCTGCGCGTCGTTCGACGAGCCGGTTACCGCCACGCGCGTACCGAAGCGCTCGGCGAGCGCGCGGGCCAACGCGGCCCAACCGGCAACCGGCCAGTTTCCGCGCTCGGATGCAATCGCGTTAGCGGGATGGAGCACGATGTATTCGCGCGCCGCCAATCCATGCTTGAGACGCACCGCATTCGCTTCGTCTTCGTCCTGCGCGGTGGGAACGAATCGCGGGCGGTGGTCGCGCGTGTTGCAGCCGATCACGCGCGGATAATCCAGCAGAATATCGGTCCAGTGCGAGGTTACGTCACCCGTTTCGCTCCGCACGACCACGCGATTGGTAAAGCGGTAGGAGTAGAGTCGTCGCGCCTGCCCGACGCGTACCGGTATGTTCGCCATCTGGGGAATGCGTGCCGTGCGCGGGGTTGCCCAGGTGACGACGCACGCATCGTAGCGTTCGTCCGCGATCCGCGTCGCGACGTCGCGTTCTTCGCCTTCGTCCACCATGACGCGATCGATATCCGGTACGCGTTCCAGCGCGCTCCGATGCCCCGGCAGGGTGAGCGCATCGACGTCCGTATAGCGCTCGCGGAGCGCTCGCGCGACGATGCTCGCCAGCATCGAGTCGCCGATCCCGCCGCCAGCGCAGTAGAGCAGCGCGCGGTCGTTATTCATCCAACGCGCGGATGAGCTCTCGCGTGTACATTCCATCCAAAAATTGCCCTTTGGCGAAGGCTCGTACGAATCCGGGTGCCCCCGACGCCGTCGCCAGGCCCGCATAGAACGCCAGTAAGCCGTCGGGCAAGAGATATTTGCCGCGCACCAGATTGATGCCGTACGCTCCGGCAGCCATGCGCGCGCGCGCTGACGGTTGCTTTTTGATGAAGCGCGAGGCCATCTTCGCCTTCTCCAATGCCTTGAGCGTCTCTACTTCTAGCGTATTTTCGCCAGGCGGCTTGATGTGCCAGATATACGCATTCCACGCAAACGCCCAGCGCAGCCCGTGTTCGCGCAAACGCACTCCGAGTTCGGTGTCTTCCCATCCGTACAACCGGAACTCTTCGTCAAATCCGCCGACGGCATCCAACGCATGCTTGGGCACCGAGACGTTACACGTGCACAGGAACGCACGCGAATAATTGGCCACCGCCGGCTTGGGCTTTTGTTCGTACCCGGAGACGTTGAGAATCGGCCCGTTCACGACTAAATTCGGCGCGTTGTGCGCCGCTTCGTGGGCTGCAAGAAATCCGGGGGGAGCCTGCACGTCGTCGTCCACGAACAGCACGATGTATCCCTGCGCGATCGCGATACCGCGGTTGCGAGCTTTACCGCGATTGGGCTCCGGCTCGTACTCGTACCGGACCGGGAACGCGTATTCGCGCTGTGCCGCCTCGACGGTGGCCTTCGTATCGTCGCTCGAGTTATTGTCGACGACGATCGCTTCGAACGACGGCGCGCCGATCTGGCGGTCGAGCGAAGCCAACGCGCGCTCGACGTAGCGCGCCCGGTCCTTACTGGCGATGACGACGGAGATCCGCATACCCGTACCTACTTCGGCAGCCTCAGCAATGATTCAGCCATACGGTCGGCCGCCCCGACGTGGCCGCGATACAGCTCTTTCAAGCGCGCTCCGCTCGAGGCGAGCCAGTTATCGTCGCTCGACGCATCGAGCGTCACCCTGGCGACGCGCCCCGGGGTCAGCGCACCGTGCAGCTCGCGCATCACCATATCCCGCGAGTCGATATTGGGCTGGGTGTGATAGACGAAGCGGCGCGAAACGCCCACCGCAACCGCACGCTTGAGCGGGACCCCGATGAGCGGAATGCGATCGAGATAGGTGAAGGGCCCGTTGAACGCGATTTTTTCGGGCGCGTTGAGCGGCGTGATAGCAATCGTCGGGACGCCCAGGGTCGCAAGTTCGATGCACTTGGTGCCGGGTATCGTCAGCGCCAGACGCGCGCGCGACGCCGCCGCAAGGGCGTTACGCAGAATCGGAAAACGCACGCGCGCATCGAGGGATTCGAGAAAAGCGCCGTCGGAGGATTCGACCAAGCGCCCGCGCTGCGCGAACATCGCAGCGACGCCGCCGCGCTCGACGGCCTCACGCACGCGGTCGAGCGGCGTGAACGGCGAAATGCCGAACGCAATGGGAAGCTCGGGACGTTCGCGCTGTACGCGCAACGCCACCGTGAAGAAAAACGGGATAAGGTTCTCGATTTCGTAACCGCGGGAACCCGGCATCACCAGCAGGCCGTTGACGGGCGTGCCGGCTTCGAGCGGCGCTTGCGCTTCGAGCAAGGCGCCGTCGATGGCAAGGTTCCCGACCCGTAGCACGCGATCGCGGTCCAAACCGGTAGCGATCAACTCTTGTACGTTGGCTTCGTCCACCGCGTACGCTCGCGCAAAGACGTTTTTATATCGCGGCTTCGAAAATTTGTAGGTGCTCGCAACGCCTCCGAAGCGCTTGTGCAGCCGTGCGGCGTGCATGAGATCGCCGCCCAGATACTGCACCACGTCGACGGCCGCGGGAACGTCCTCCGATTTTTTCCCCAGAGCGATGGCAACGTATCTCCGCGGCTCGTACACGTGCGCTTGCGGAAACAACTCGCGCGCCATGCGGGCTTCGTTGCCGGTCGCATAATCGTCGGGCACGAGAAACAGGTGGACGTCGGTCTCGGGTTCGCGCGCGTACAACGCGCGCACGAGCGGGCGAACCCAGCCGGCAACTTCGCCCGGTCCGTTGGCGGTGAACGCGATGCGCATTAGCCGCCGTATCGAGCGATGATGCGCGCGATCGTATCGGTCGTGCTCATGCCCGCCACGTGCGGCGCGAGGCGGATCACCCCGCCGTGCGCCAGCACCACGGTACGCTCGGGGAGTTCGTCCTCCCGGTACTGCGCGCTCTTGACGTGCACGTTCGGACGAATGCGATCCAGCAGCACTTCGGGCGTTCGCTCGCCGAACTCCACCACGACGTCAACGCTGCGCAACGCCGTCAGCATGCGAGCGCGCTCTTCGAACGGCACCAGCGGGCGCTTCTCGCCTTTGAGCGCGCGCACCGACGCATCCGAATTCAATGCGACGATCAACGCATCGCCCTGCGCCCGCGCCCACGCCAGATACTCGACGTGGCCCGCGTGCAAGACGTCGAAGCATCCGTTGGTGAACACCAGGCTGCGCGACTCTTGCCGCAACTCCTCGCGCCACGCGCTCGCGGCTTCCACGTCTAAAATTTGCCCGAAAAATCTACCCGGATCCATGTTCCACCAATGCGAGGATCTCATCCGCGGATGCGGTCGCCGTCCCCAGCTTCTCCACCACCGCACCAGCGGCGTAGTTTGCCAGTTGCATCGCGCGCTCGATCGAGGCGCCCGCGCTGAGCGCGAGCGAGAGTACCGCGATGACCGTATCGCCGGCTCCGCTCACGTCGAACACCTTGCGCGCCACCGACGGAATGGTGAAGCGTTCCCCCTCACGGCCGAACAGCGACATGCCGTGCTCGCCGCGCGTGATGACGACGTACCGGCATTCCAAGCGTTCGATCAGGCGAGCACCGGCCGCTTCTAACGAGGCATCGTCGACGATGGCGATTCCGCTGGCGCCCGCGGCTTCATGCACGTTGGGCGCAACGCACGTCACGCCGCGAAAGAGATCGAGATTCTGCGGTTTCGGATCGGCGAACACCAGCGGTGCCGCATGGGCGGCTTCGACGATGTCGCGCGAGAGCAGCCCCTTGGCGTAGTCGCTCAAGATCACCACGTCGCTTTCGCCGGCACGGGCGCGCACGAACTCGACGATTCCCCCGCGATCCGCATCGCTCAGCGCGGCGCTGCGTTCCCAATCGGCGCGCACCACCTGCTGGTGCTGTGCGACGATGCGCGTCTTACGCGTGGTCGGCCGATCGTTGACGGTAAAGATCCCGGCATCGTCAACGCCTTCGTCCCGCAGCAACCGCCGCACGTCGTCGGCAAACGCGTCGCCGCCCACCGTTCCGACGAACGTCACGCCCGCGCCGAGCGCGCGAAGATTATTCGCGACGTTTCCGGCGCCGCCGAGGGTGAACGAATGGTCGGTGACCGCCACGACGGGAACGGGTGCCTCAGGTGAAATGCGCGAGACGGTGCCCCAAATCCATTCGTCGAGCATCACGTCGCCGACGACGAGCACCCGGCGGCCGCGCATGCGTTCGAAGAGCGCGTGCGCGTCGGAGACGAGCAAGGCGTTCAAGCGATGCCGTCCTCGAAAATCAACGTCTGTTCGACCAAATCGCAGACGATGTGCGCCATCACTTGATGCACTTCTTGCACGAGCGCCGCATAGCCGTCGGGGCCGTTGAGCGAAAGATCCGCGATCTGCGCGACGGTTCCGCCGCCGTTACCCGTAAAGGCGACCGTTACCGCGCCCTTCTTCTTCGCGGCTTCGAGCGCGAGCACGATGTTGCGCGAGGTGCCGCTGGTCGTCATCCCGATTACCACGTCGCCCGGCTGCGCGAACGCCTCCACTTGACGCGAGAAGATATGGTCGAAGCCGTAATCGTTGCCGATGCAGGTGAGCGTCGAGGTGTTCACCGAGAGCGCCTCGCTGTAGAGGCCGGGCCGTTCGCGCAAGAAGCGTCCCGAAAGCTCCGCCGCCATGTGCTGCGCTTCGGCCGCGCTCCCGCCGTTACCGCACCACAGCACTTTTTTGCCCGCTCGCAACGTCTTCACCAATGCGGCCGCGATGCGTTCGACCTCGCCGCGATAATGCGGTGCGTCGAGCAACCCCTGCCGTTCGGCGATCAAGATATCGAAGCCGCGACGGCCTTTCACATCGGATGCGTTCACGGGGCAATCCAGAAAAGCTCTTCGCCCTGGGCGACCAACTCGCCGTTCTCCGCCAGCACGCGCACGACCGTTCCACCGTACTCGCTTTGAATCTCGTTGAAGAGTTTCATCGCCTCAAGAATGCAGATGACGTCGCCCTCGGCGATACGGTCGCCTTCGTTAACGAAGACTTCGGCATCCGGCGAAGGCGAGCGATAGAACACGCCGGTGAGCGGCGCGAGCACGCGTTTGACGTTGGCAGGTGCGGCGAGCGGCGCGGTCGCCCCGCCGGCATTTCCGGCCGGGGCGGCGGCCGGAACGGAAGGCGCGGGCGCGGCGAATACCTGCGCGCCCGGTTCCCGGCGCACGAGCTCGAATACCGCATCGCCCGAAGTGACTTTGAGGCGGTCGAGGTCGTGCTCGTGCATGATCGCGAGCAACTCCTCAAGCGTCTGTGAATCCCGATCCTCTGTACTCATCGCATCCCCGCTTCTACAAGGGCTGCCGCAACGTCTCTTCCGCTACCGAGGGCAAGGCGCCGGTCGCTCCGTGCTTCCAGGTCGCGCAGGATCAACTCGCCCTTGGCTAGTTCGTCCGTCCCGAGGATCAGCGCGTAGCGCGCGCCGTTGCGGTCGGCACTTTTGAGATGCGAGAGCAGCTTGCGATCGTCGAAATCCATATACACCGGCTCGCCCAGCCGGCGGCGCAATTCCGCGACGATCGGAACGAGGGCCGTGCGAGCCTGCACGCCCAGGCCGACCGCTTGAATGCCGCTCCGAACCGGCTCTGCCTCGGTCCCCGCAGCGTCCAACATCATTAGAAAGCGTTCGATTCCTAGGCCGAAGCCGACCGCCGGAACGTCCGGCCCCCCGAGCGAGGCCACCAGTCCGTCGTACCGGCCGCCCCCGCAGACGGTCGATTGCGAGCCGAGCGCTCCGGAGATAATTTCAAACACGGTTCGCGTGTAGTAGTCCAGCCCGCGGACGATCCGCGGATTCACGACGAACGGGATACCGATCGCGATGAGGTAGGCCTTGAGCGCATCGAAGTGCTCGCGGCACGCATCGCATAACACCGACTCGAACGTCGGCGCGCTATCGACGTACGGCCGGTCGTGCGGGTCCTTACTATCGAGCAGCCGCAACGGATTGCGCTCCAAACGGCGCTGCGATTCGGCCGAGAGCGAAGCGAGATGCGGGCGAAAATGTGCGAGCAGCGCCTCGCGATAGCGCGGGCGGCAAACGTCGTCACCGATCGAATTGATGTTGAGCACCGCATCGTCGATCGCATTGCTGCGAACGAGTTCCCACGCAAGCGCGATCACTTCCAGGTCGGCTTCGGGGCCGGCGAACCCGACGCACTCGACGCCGAACTGGTGGGCCTGCCGGAAACGGCCCTTCTGCGGCCGCTCGTAACGAAAGATCGGGCCGATATAGTATAGCCGCTGCGGGCCCTGCGCGAAGAGGTTGTGTTCGAGCGCGGCGCGCATCACCGGGGCCGTCCACTCCGGGCGCAGCGTGATCGACCGATCGCCCTTATCGGTGAACGTGTACATCTCTTTTTCGACGATGTCGGTCGCCTCGCCGACCCCGCGGACGAAAAGTTCGGTCGATTCGAACATCGGCGTGCGGACTTCTCCGTATCCGAAGCGTCGCGCGAGCCCGTGAATCTGCGATTCAAGCGACTGCCAACGCGCCGACTGCGGCGGAAGAATATCTTGCGTGCCGCGCGGGGCGGTGATTTTGGACGACATGACCTGCCCGAGGTTCGCAGGGGCCCGCCGTCGCCCTCCTCATACTAGGCGCGGCTCGCGCGGGTGGGATAGCTCCCGGACATGCGCACCGCACTCTACTGCACCGCGGGCCTTGCGGCGCTCGCCGTCCTCCCGCTCGGCGCCGCCCGCAGCGTCCTTGCCGGGACCGCCGCGATCCTTTTGGAAGCGGCGCCGTTCCTCTGCATCGGATCGCTGCTCGGGCGTATCGCCGCCCAGCGCAATGCGATGGCGTTCGCCGGATGCGGATGCGGCCGTGGTCCCTCCGCGCGTTCGATACCGGCGACGCTTGCAACCGGGGCGCTCTTCGGCCCATTCGTGGCGGCGGCGCGCTTCATCGCGGCGACGTCCGTCGCACGGCATATCGCGTTTCGGCCGGCGGCGCACGGCCATGCCCACGAGTCGGATTTGCTGGACGAGTTGCTCGCATTATTGCCCGCCGCCGTACTGGCCGCACTCGTGGCTCAAGCTGCGCCCTTTATGATGCCGAACAAACTCACGCCCGCGATCCAACTACTCTGCGGCGTTGCACTCGGGTTTTTCGCATCGCCTTGCGCGCTCGGCGCCGTCGCCTTCGCCGCAGCATTGCGCGTGCAGTCGCCGCTGGCCGCATGGGCATATCTCGCTATCGCAGGCATCTTCGACCTGCATGCCTTCCGCGCGCGCAAGAGCGTGTCGCAATGCGGCCACGATCCCACGGCATACGTCCTGCTGGCCTGCGCGTTCGCGATCGTCGCCGCGCGCCGTGGTGATACGCTCGTCCATCCGCTGCTCGCCGTGCCGCTCGGTGCAACGGCGCTCGTTGCGACGCACGCGGCATGGGTACATCGGCGGTCGCACTCCGCGCGCGCCAGAATCGTCCCCGCGCTCGTGCTGGCCGCAAGCGTCCTTGCAGCGCCCGCTCCGCAGTATCGCGCGACGGAAACCACGATGGCGCAACTCTTCCCCGGCGAACAGCTTGCGTTTACCGGCACGCTCGTGCGGCACGACCGTAACGACGCGCTCGTTCGCTACGCGATCACGTGCTGCCGCGCCGACGCACAACCCGTCGCGGTGCGTTTGTCGCAGCAACTTCGCTACGCCGCCGGAACGTGGATCCGCGCCGAAGGCCGCATCGCGCGGCACGGCGACCAACTCGTCCTCGTCCCGATAACCTTCCGCGCCATCGTCCCGCCCACCGATCCGTTCGTCTACCGGTAAAAGGCGATGCAAAAGCCGTCGAGTGCGCCCTGCATCGCGCCTGAGGCCACCGTGCAAGGGTTCGGTAAAGGCGTGATTGAGATCGAATCTACCGTAAGGCCGGCCGCGTTCCTACCGATATGGCTTTCATGGACGGCACTATGCCTCGTTTATCCGGCTCCTCGCCCGCGTCCCGAGATCGCGTTGAGACCGCAAGGGTTCGATCCCTGCCGGGGCTTCGCGCCCGCGCCGCAGCACTTTTCGTAGGCCTGACGTGGGTACATGTACTCGCCGGGGCGTTGGTGGCGCTGATCGCGCGCAATTCGCTCGTCGGGCCGGTGGGCGTCCTGATCGGAGTAGCGCTGGTTGCGACCGTCGCATGGCGGCTTCTGCCCGAGGGTATCGCGCTTCGTTCCATTCTCGCCGTGGCAATCACGAGCGCGCCGATCGTCTTCGTGTACGCGGGTCGCGGCGCGCACGGCGGGCTCCACGGGAACGAAGACTGGCAGATCGACTACCACATGTATTTCTTTGCCGTCTATGCGATGCTCGCGGCGTTCTTCGATTGGCGACCGATCGCGATCTCGGCCGCGCTCACCGCCGTCCATCACGTATTGCTGGATTTGATCGTTCCCAGCGCCGTCTTTCCCGAGCCGGGTATGGACCGCGTCGTGCTGCATGCGGTCGTCGTCGTCGCGGAGTGTGCGGTGCTCTTTTGGATGGTGAACAGCGTCGCGTCGGTCTTCGCGGAACTCAAACGGACCCAGGCACTCTCGGATGAGGCCACCGCGCGTGCGTTAACGCAGGCCGAACGGGCCGAAGCGCTGGCCGCCGAACGCGAGCGCGATGCGGAGCGCCTTAGCCTCACGCTGGCCGAACTCGAGACCGCGCGCGAACGCGAGACAAAGCTCGCAATAGAACAGATAGATTTTAAACGCAGCGAGGACCAGCGGCTCGTGCAAGAACGCCTCCATCTTACGCAACGTTTTGACGAAGGCGTCGGCGAGCTTCATCGCACCATGCGCGACTCATCGTCACACATGCAAGAGACCGCGCAAATTATGAAGCAGGCCCTCATCCACGCAACTCAAGAAGCCGAGCGCGTGACCTTCGGAGCTCAATCCATCGCCGGAACGGTCGACGAGTTGGCCGCATCTGCGCAACAACTCGCCACCTCGGGCATGGCATTGCAAAAACGCGTCGTCGACGCGGCAGCGTATGCCGGAGGCGTCGCCGAGCAGGTCGGGAGTTCGTCCGAACGCATGAACGATTTGCGCACCGCGGCAAGCCACGTCGGCAACGTCGTTCGGCTCATCACCGATATCGCGGAGCAAACGAACCTGCTTGCGCTAAACGCGGCAATCGAGGCGGCGCGGGCAGGCGATGCCGGGCGCGGCTTCGCCGTCGTTGCAAGCGAAATCCGCAAGCTAGCCGACCAGACCCGTTCGGCGACGCGACAGATCGACGACCAGATCACCGCCATGCAGACGCTCTCGAACGATACGGCGCAGGCGATGGATACCGCTCAAGAACGAGCGCTCGAACTCGGCGCGCTCACCGCCGAAATGGCCTCGGCGGGCGAAGAGCAGACTCGCGCGACCACCGTCATCGCTCAACGTGTGAAAAGCACCGCACGCGATGCGGCCGACGTTTCGAAGGCGATATCGGTCATCGACGCATCGCATCGCTCTTTGGGCGGTGCGGCCGAGCAAGTCTTCGCTACCGCCGGCACCGTTCACGAACGCGCGGTTTCGCTGGAGTCCCGCGTCGATGAATTCGTCGCGGCATTAACGGCCTAGCGACGAACGAGGCAGCGCGCGCGCCTAGCGCTTGCGCGCTTCCAACACTTCGACCGGAATACCGTTCGGGTCTTCGATGAATGCGATCGCGCGCGTTCCGCCCGGCGAACGATAGACATCCTTGAGGATTTTCACGCCGTTGGCTTTGAGCTGCGCGATGTATGGTTCCAGCGCTCCGTCGGCCTCGAGCGCGAGGTGCTCGTACCGGTTGCCGATCGCGTACGGCGGGTGCTCTTCCAAATCGTAGACCAGCTCGATGTACGCGTTCCAATCTTTGCCGACGAACGCCATATCGGCGTTGCCGGGATAGTGATTGGGGCCGTCTAGCAGCGTGAGCCCGAGTTTTTCGGTGTAGAACGCAATCGATTCGGTCATATCGTTGACGAAGATCGACGTGTGTAGAAAACGTGGCATGCTTCCCTCTTTTAGCCAAGCATCCGCGGAATCCGCCGTAGGCGTTCGATCGCTTCTCGCTCGATCGTGCGAACGATCTCTCCGGCAGGGCGAACGCCTTCCAGCTGGCCGACGGATTGGCCGGCGTAGACGTGCGCGACGGAAAAATCGCCCGCTTGTTTGGCGCGCTCGAAGTCTTGCACCGCGGCCGCATCGCTCAGCAGCGCATCCTCATGGTGATCCCATCGATCGACGAACGGATTGCGCAACGCGCGCCCCGAGAATTCGGGCGTCCAGCCGGTGTGCTGCAAGCGGTCGTACACGGAGGTTCGCAGCGTCTGCGTTTCGTCGCTCGCGGCGATCAACGCCTGAGCCGCCGGGTTGGTGCGGCTCTCGCTCGCCATCAAAAACGGGGTGCCGATCCAGGCTCCCGCCGCACCGGCCGCGATGACCGCCGCAAGACCGCGTCCGCTGGCGATCCCGCCCGCCGCGAGCACCGGCCCGTCGGTCATGTCGAGAACGATCTGCAGCAGGGGCAGCGTACCGACCGCACCGGTGTGCCCTCCGGCTTCGGTCCCTTGAGCGACGAGCACGTCGACGCCGGCATCGATCGCGCGTTGCGCGAGGGCGCGGCTTTGCACCTGCGCCGCAACCAGAATGCCGTGCGCATGCAATCGGTCAATATACGGCTGCGGATCGCCGAACGAGATGCAGACCAGCCGCGGCCGCGCTTCGATCGCGAGCTCGAACAACTCGGGGCGGCGTCGCACCATCCATTCCACCAAGCCGACGCCGAATCGGCCGTTGCCGCCGGCCGCGACGATCCCCACCTGCTCCCGAATGCTCGCGGTGCTCTCGCCCTCCGCAAAACCCAGCATCCCGAAACCACCCGCATCGCCAACGGCTCGCGCGAGCGCGCCGCCGGCCTGGGGTGTCATCGCTCCGTTCAGAATCGGGACTTCGATCTCAAGCAGTCGGCAAATTTCAGTAGCAATGGGCATGAGCGACCCTCTCGGCACCTACATAGGAATGTTAGTGCAAGAAGTACCGGTAGGATGAAAAGACGAGCGCTACGCCGAGGCGGTCGGCGGCGGCGATAACCTCTTCGTCGCGCACGGATCCGCCGGGAGCGATGATCGCGGTGCAGCCCGCCTCGGCCGCGGCTTCGAGGCCGTCGGCAAACGGGAAGAATCCATCGCTCGCGCAGGCGGCGCCGCGCGCACCCTCGCCCGCGCGATGGCCCGCGATATTCACCGCGCTGACCCGATTGGTTTGGCCGGCGCAGATGCCGCGCGTCGTGCCGCCGTTGACGATAACGATGCCGTTCGATTTGACGTGGCGCACGACGTCCCACGCGAAGGCGAGATCGTGCCACTCCTGCGGCGTGGGCTGACGCTTGGAGACCACGCGCCACGTTTCAGTCGGCGCTTCCGGATTGTCGTCTTCCGCCAGGATACCGCCGAGCGCGCTACGCACGCGAAGCTCCCGAGCCAACTCGTCGGGTAAGCCGGGCGTGAAACGCATCACGCGCAGGTTTTTCTTTTTGCGCAGTATATCGAGCGCCTCGGCGCTAAATTCGGGCGCTGCCACGATCTCCAGGAAGAATTTCGAAAGCGATTGCGCGGCAGCGGCATCGATCGGCGCGTCGGTCGCGACGATGCCGCCGAACGCAGAGACCGGGTCCGCTTCGAGGGCGTCGTGCACGGCCTTCGCCACGCTGGAACGCTGCGCGACACCGCACGGTACCGTATGCTTCACCACCGCGGCGCGCACGAAACGCTCGCGTTCGCTATCGAACTCCGCTCCCAGCGCGGCGCGGGAGAGCAGGCGCAGCGTCGCGTCGAGATCGAGCAAGTTGTTATAGGAGAGCGCCTTGCCGTGCAATTGTTCGGGCAGGCGCGACGGGCGATCGAGATAGAACGCCGCGCGATTTTGCGGGTTCGTTCCGTAGCGCAACCGCTGCGAGAGCGGTAGCGTAAGCGTCAGGGCTCCGGGGAGGTCGCCCGGCAGCAGCGTCCCTTCGCTCCCGAGATAATGCGAGATCGCGACGTCGTATTCGGCGGTGCGCTCGAATGCCGCCACCGCGTACTTACGCCGCAGTGCGATCGGCACTTCACCCGCGTCGAGCGCCGTTAGAAACTCGGCGTATTGGGACGAATGCGTGAGCACGCACACGTGCGCGAAGTTTTTCGCCGATGCGCGCAGCAGCGAAACGCCGCCGATATCGATCTGCTCGATCGCCTCGCGGAGCGTCGTGCCCTCTCGCGCGACGGTAGCTTCGAACGGGTAGAGATTGACGACGACCGTGGTGATCGGCGCGATCGCGTACTTCTCGGCTTGCGCACGGTGCTCGGGATTATCGCGATCGTAAAGGATCGCGCCGAACACCTTGGGGTGCAGCGTTTTGACGCGGCCGTCGAAAAGCGCGGGAAAACCGGTCATGTCGCCCACATCGTGTGCGGGAATTCCGTGCTGTTCGAGCAGCGCCTTGGTGCCGCCGGTCGCATAGATGATGGTGCCGCGTTCGTGCAGCGCGCGGGCGAGTTCGGGCGCACCGGTCTTATCGGAGAGCGAAAACAGCGCCGCGGGCTTTGTCGTGTCAGGCAAGTGCCAGCTCCGGCTCGCGCTCGGTGAGTTCGGCCGAAACCAGCGCGCTCACGCCCGCCTCGCCCATCGTTACGCCGTACATACGGTCGGCAAGTTCCATCGTTTTTTTGTTATGCGTAACGAGAATCATTTGCGCCTCGGCAGCCATGCCGCGAACCGCATCGGAGAAGCGTTCCACGTTCATATCGTCGAGCGCCGCGTCGACTTCGTCGAGCAGGTAGAACGGCGACGGCTTCACCGCGATGAGCGCGAAGATGAGCGCGGCGGCGGTCATGGCACGTTCGCCGCCGGAGAGCGCGGCGAGCGGCATCAACTTCTTGCCCGGGGGCTGCACCGAAATTTCGATGCCCGTTTCCGAGAGATTCTCCGGATTGGTTTGCCACATCTTGGCCTGGCCGCCGGGGAAGAGCTGCGCGTATTTTTCGATAAACGCTGCTGAGACTTTTTCGAACGTCTCGTTGAACTGTACTTGCGATTGCTGTTCGATTTCTTTGATCGATTCGAGTAGCGTCTCGCGAGCGCGCGCTAGGTCCTCCATCTGCGTGCGCAGGAAGGTGTCGCGCTCGGCCAACTCGTCGCGTTCGGCCTCCGCATTGAGATTGACGTTGGCGGAGAGGCGCGCGAGTTCTTCGCGCAGGCGCGGCAATTCATCCACAACCGCGTCGGCTTCATCTTTGTAGCGCTCTTCGACATCCTTACACTCGTCGTCGGTCGCCGGATTCTGCGCGAATTGCGAAACCAGCATTCCCAACTCGGCCTCGATTTCGGCCAGTCGCGTGCGGAAGTGTTCGCCGCCCGCGGCGGCTTCGCGCTCTTCGTTTTGCGCCGTCCGCACGTCGGCTTCGAGTTGGAGCTGGCGATTGCTCATCTCCTCGCGCTCGCGCCGCGCGATTTCGAGCTTGCCGTCCAGCTCGCGAACGCCGGACTGCAAGCCTTCAACGTGCGCGTGGGCGCTACGCGTTTGCTCGAAGAGCGACGCGATTTCGGCGAGCATCTGTTCGCGAGCTACTTGGGCGCGCTCGCTATTTTGGTCGAGCATTCCCAGGCGCGCTTTCGACGCATCGCGTTCCGCCGTCAGCGCGGCCGAACGCTCGCGCAGATCGCTCGCAAGGCGGCTGGCATCGGCTTGAGCGGCCTCGGCCTGCGCGATCTCTTCGCGCGCTCGTGCAAGTTCGGCTTCGAGACGATGGCGATCTTCGTCGCTCGCGAGCGCGTCGGGCTCGTCGCCCTCATAGGTGCGCTCGCGTTCGAGCGAGCGTTCCATTTTTTCAACCAGCTCGGCGACGACCTTGCGCGCGTTCTCGACGTCGGCGCGCATGCGCTCGACGTCGCTCGCGAGCGAGAGCATTTCCGCCCGCACTTCGGCAAGCTGCAGCTCTTGCTTGGCAAGCGCGTCGCGAGCGGCGTCGCGTTCGCCGACGGCTAGTTCGGCGGCTTGGCTCGCGGTTTGGGCGCGCTGCTCGAACTCTTCGAGTTTGCGACGCATCTCGACCAACTGCAAGCGTAGCCCCTCGGCCTGCACGCGTCGCGCGAGAATCGATTTTTCGCGCTTGAAGCGGCCGCCGGTGATGGCACCGCCGCCGGCGATCTGCTCGCCGGAGAGCGTGACGATCGTATCGCGGAAGCCGCGCCCGCGAACCAGCGCGATGCCGGTCTGCAGCGTATCCACGATAAGCACGTTGCCGACCAGGAAGCGGACGACGCCTTCGTACTGCGCCGACGTGCGTACGAGCGCGTGCGCGTAACCGATCACGCCCGGGGTCCGTTCGAGATCGGCCGTCAGCTGTTTGGCTTCGCGATTGGCCAGCGTATCGAGCGGTAAGAACGTCGCGCGCCCCTGTTCGCTGCGATTGAGATACTCGATCGAGCGTTCCGCGTCTTCGGAGGTGGTGGTGATGATGTTGGAGAGACGCGCGCCGAACGCGACGTCCATCGCGCGAGCGTAGCGCTCGTCGGTGGTGATGAGGTTGGAGACGATTCCCTCGATGCCGCGCAGGTCGCCTCGCTGCCAGGCTTCGACCACGGCGCGCGTTCCCGGCACGTGCCCTTCGAGCGAGTTTTCCAGTTCTTCGATCGTATGCAGGCGCGATTCGGCGGCCTTCACATCGCCGATTTGTTCGCGATGCAGTGCGAGCGCGTGCCCGAGCTCGGCCTGCGATTGCGCGACGCCGCCTTCGGCGGACTCCATGCGCGAGCGCGCCTCGACCAGGCGCGCTTCGAATGCGCCGAGCTGCGCTTCGCGTTCGGCGTATTTATGCGCGGCGGCTCCCGCCGCGATTTCCAGTTGGGCGCTGCGCTCGCGCGCGGCGTGCGCCTCGCCTTCGAGCCGCTCCGCCTCGGCGCGCAGATTCTCGCTCTGCACGCGGCGCTCGGCCTTCTTGGCGGCAAACGCCGATGCGGCGGCTTCGACTTCGCGCAGACGCGTGAAGATGGAGTCCAGCTGCGCGCGCGCGTGGGCCAGCGCCGCCTGCGCGGCGAGTTCGCGTTCGCGTGCGGCCTCGACTTCGCCGGCCAGCGGTTCGAGCCGGGCTTCGAGCGCGGCGATCGTCGCCCCGAGTTCTTCGCGCTCTTGCTGAACGCGCTCGACGTCTTGCGACGTCTGCGTCGATTGCGCTTCGAGCGCTTCGCGCCGCGCCAACGCGGCCGCGTAATCGGCCTCGGTGCGGGCTAGCTCGGCACGCCGCATCTGGGCCTGCGAACGCAGCTCTTCGAGCTGCAATTCGGCCTGGTACGTGCGCGTCCGCAATTCTGCGAGATTCGCGCCGAGCGATGCCGATTTCGCCGCGGCCGCGCCGCGCACGTCGTCGTTTTTCTCGATCTCGACGCGGAGCATCTCGCGCTCTTCGCGCCGCGACGCGCTGGCGCGAATGTAGGCGAGAATCTCCAGATCGCGCGTGCGCGCGTTCACCTTACGATAACGCTTGGCGCGGCGGACCTGCGTTTCGAGTTCGGGGATGCGGCGCTCGATTTCCGAAACCAAATCGTTAATGCGGATCGCGTTCTGTTCGGTCTGCTCGAGGCGACGCAACGATTCGTTCTTGCGGGCGAGGAACTTATTGATACCGGCCGTCTCTTCGAATAGCGCGCGGCGTTCGCTCGGCTTGCTGACCAAGATCGAATCGATTTGGCCCTGCGAGACGATCGAATAGGAACCCGGGCCGAGGCCGGTGCCCATCAGCAACTCGACGATATCGCGCAAACGCACCTGATTGCGATTGATGAAATACTCGCTGTCGCCCGCGCGGTAGGCGCGGCGCGTGATCTCGACTTCACTATATTCGGTGGGGAGCTTGCCGTCGGAGTTATCGAACGTCATCGAGACTTCGGCTAGGCCCAGCGGCTTGCGCTTGTCGTTGCCTGCGAAGATGACGTCTTCCAATTTACCCGAGCGCAGCGACTTGCTCGACGTCTCGCCGAGCACCCAGCGAAACGCATCCACGAGGTTCGATTTGCCAGAACCGTTCGGCCCGACGATCGCCGTAATGCCGCCCGAGAATTCGAGCGTGGTCGGTTCGGCAAACGTTTTAAAGCCGAAGGCTTTGATCTTCTTGAGTTTCACGTGGTTACGTCCTTGGATTTCGAGAGCGATGAAAGAGCCGATTCCGCTGCGGCCTGCTGGGCTAGCTTCTTCGAGAGACCGGCCCCGGTTCCCAACAAGCGCTCCCCAACGCGCACCTGGGAGAAGAACGAGGGGGCCTGCGGGGTCCCCCGCTGTTCTTCGCGATAGACGGGCGTCGCGCCCAGATGCTCCTGCGCGTAATGCTGAAGCCGCGTCTTGGGGTCGAGCAGCGCGTCCGGGGCATGATCGAGCTGAAGAATGTGCTGCTCCACGACGAAGCGGCGCGCTTTCTCGAGGCCGTACCGAAGGTAGAGGGCGGCGACGAAGGCCTCAAAGGCATCCGCCAGGATCGAGGTGTTGTCGCTGCCGCCGGCGTTGCGCATGCCGACCCCGAGTTGCACCATATCGCCAAAGCCGATGCGCCGCGCCGTGCGCGCGAGCTGCCCGTCGTTGACGATCGCCGCCTTTCGCACCGTGAGGTGCCCTTCGGACTCTTCGCCGAAGCGTTCGTACAGCCAGCCGGCCGTGACGAAGCCGAGCACCGAATCGCCCAAAAACTCCATGCGCTCGTTGGAGGGCGCTTTGGTTTCTTTAGAAGCGCTTTCGTGCACGAAGGATTGCTCGATGAGGCCGAGATCTCCGGCGCTTTTCACCCCCGCGAGCCGCAGCAGCACGCGTAGGCGCCGCCTGTGCGCTTCGCCGCTCAACGTCGCCCTATGGTCGCGGTTTCGCGAACACGATCACGCTATTGTGCCCGCCGAATCCAAACGAATTGGAGAACGCGATATCGACTCTCCCGCGGCGCGCGATATTCGGCACGTAATCGAGCGTGCATTCGGGGTCGGGATTCTCGTAGTTGATCGTCGGCGGCATCAGATCGTTCTGCACCGCGAGTACGGTTGCAACGCCTTCGATACCGCCCGCGGCGCCCAAAGCGTGGCCGTGCATCGACTTGGTCGAGCTCACGCCCATGGCGCGCGCGTGTTCGCCGAAGGCTTTTTCGATCGCCTTCGATTCGGCCGGGTCGCCGATCGGCGTCGAGGTGCCGTGGGCGTTGATGTAATCCACTTGCTCGGGCGTGATTCCGGCACTCGCGAACGCGCGCTCGAATGCGAGCGCCACGCCGTGGCCGTCGGGATCGACCGCGACCAGATCGTACGCGTCGGCGGATTGGCCGTACCCGAGCACTTCGGCGTACACCTTCGCGCCGCGCGCCTTAGCGTTTTCGTATTCCTCGAGGATGAGAATGCCCGCGCCTTCGCCGAGCACGAAACCGTCGCGATCCTTATCGAAGGGGCGGCTCGCCTTGGTGGGGTCGTCGTTCCGCGTCGACATCGCGCGCATCGAGCAGAAACCGCCGACCGCGAGCGGCGAGATGGTCGCCTCGCTGCCGCCGGTCACCATCGCGACCGCGTCGCCGTTGGCGACCAAGTTGTACGCCGTCGCGATCGCGTCGTTCGCGCTCGCGCACGCGCTCGCTGCCGAAAAGAACGGACCTTGGAAGTGGTATTTCATCGAAATGTGGGCCGGCGCCGCGTTGGCCATCAGCATGGGAATGAAGAACGGCGTCACCTTGGACCACGTGCCGTTTTTGGCCGCGATCTCCGAATTGTGCCAGAACGTCAGGATGCCGCCGATCCCCGTACCGATGATGCCCCCGACCCGCTTGCGGAACTCCTCGTCGTCGGGGAAGACGGCATCGGCGATCGCCTCGGCAGCCGCGACGAACGCGTACTGGGAGAAGCGGTCCATGCGCCGCGCCTCCTTACGGCCGATCAGCTCCTCGGCGTTGAAATCCTTGATCTCGGCGGCGATGCGCGTGCTGAAATCGGTCGCATCGAAGGCCGTAATCGGCCCAACACCCGACTCGCCGGCGATCAAACGGCGCCAGAACTCCGGAACGGTATTTCCTAGTGGCGTGACGGCTCCAAGGCCGGTTACCACGACTCTTCTCTTGTCCAAAACCCCACCAAGTTACGGCGAGTCCGCATTCCGACCTGCTCCCCCCGTGCCCAAAAATGCTCGTTTTAGCAGCCGAGCGAGCTATCGCCTGCGAACGCGGGGGCTATAACTATTCGTTGACCTGGGTACATACAAATAATCTGGAGGACTAAAAACCATGAACGTGATGAAATCGACCCTGGGCCTCATCCTCGCTGGAGGACTACTGATCGGCGGGTCGGCCGCAACGGCCTTGGCTGATGGCCACGGTCATGGCCACGGCAAGCAACAAGAACAGCAACAGCAACAGCAACAGAACAATCCGTACCAATACGGCCAGTACGGCAATCAAAACAACGATAACGACGGCGACGACAACAACGGCCAGGGCGAGCAAGAAAACGGCAACCAGAACAACGCCCACAATTGCGTCAATCCGGCCGGCAAAGAGCGCGGCTGGTGCAAGCACCATGGCTACAACAATAACCAAAACGGCTACTACGGCAACAACCAAAACGCGCAGTTGCACGGCATCATCACCGGCGTGAGCGGCGACACGGTCAGCATTCTCCAAGGCCTCACGACCATCAGTTTCGATGCAACGGCGGCCATTCAGCACAATAACGTGAGCGGCTCGCTCTACCCGACGCGCTCGATCACGGCGTACGGCTACTGGGATAACAACCACTACTTTCACGCCAACGCGATTCGCTAGCCTCCCGGCTGCGGTATGATAACGGCGTGAAGCGATTCGCCCTCGCATTGATGCTCCTGGCCCTGGCGGCAGCCGCCGCCGGGCCGGCGAGCGCCGACCAGACCTTCTACCACGCGTCGACGGGCCCGAACCCGGGCGCCGCGACGCCCGCGCCCAACGCCTCGGGTGTGAACGTCGAATACGTCTATCCGCCGTACTACGGGCAGCCGTGCTTACGCAACGGCCATTACGTCGATTGCCGCTGCCCGCGCACGCTGGGTTGGAACCGCTGCCGCCCATGGCCCCGCTACGGCCACCCCATGCCCGGACCGCGGCGCCGACGCATCCCCGAGCCCACGGTTCCGCGCCCGGTCCGGCCGCTCGTCAACCCCGTTCGTCCGGCCGTCCCGCCGCCGGCACCCCCCATCCGTGCCTGGCCCGGCTTCGGCAGCCCGGCTCCGAAATGGTAGGAACCTTGTAGGTGCCTACGGATTATGCTATGCTACGCGCATGGCTATCCGATCTGTGCCGACCGACACGCCGGCGTCTAGCGCCGAGCTCAGCGATATTCGCGCCATTCTCGGCCTCTCAGAGGCGGAACTCGCCGACCTCTTCGGCTTGCGACGCGAGTCGATTTTAGGCTGGAGGAAGCATGGGATCCCGGCGAACCGTCGAGCAAGCGTTGCGCGCTTGCTCGATTTAGCGCGTATTCTTCATCGGGATATTCAGCCCGAACGCATCCCTGAAATCGTCCGAACGCCGGACGCATGGCTACGGCACGGTACCATTCTCGAAACGATCAAGCGCGACGGGCCCGACGGGGTATACGCGTACCTCCGCCGGCTCTTCGCATACTCCGCGTGATACGCGTCGCTCGCTCGGGCCGATATTTCCGCGTCGCAAACCCGTTATGGATCGATCCTCTCGATCCAAGTTACGCTAAACGCTACGGTGGGCGCTGGACTCCGAAAGGCGAGTTCGGCGCCCTTTACCTGAATGCCACCATCGATGTCGCGGGCGCAAACGCCCGATGGCAACATCGCGATCGTGCGATACAGTTGTTCGACCTGCGTCCAGAATCGCGCCCGGTGCTGATTACGCTAGCGTTCGAACGCAACGACGTCGTCGATGCGGTAACCGGCGCTGGCCTTGCCGATATTGGATTTCCGAGCAGCTATCCGATCGGCGTATCGCATGCAAAGTGCCATGCGGTGGCTCGAACGGCATACGCACGCGAAATACACGGTATCGCCTGCAGATCGGCCGCGGAGGCTACGGAAGCGTCGTGGATCGGCGAAGAACTCGCCGTTTTCGACCACGCGCTTCCGCTCGCGGAGATTGCGCCACGCCGCCGGTTCGCAGAATGGTATCCCGATGCAAAGCCGGACGATGCCTCGGGCTAAAAGCGTAGCGTGTAACGGTCGTTGGCAAGGTTGCAATCTTGCATTTGTGTGGGGGACGGGTGGCGCACGTCGAGCTGGAACACGAGCCTCGTCGTTCCTTTACCGGCTTGGCGCGATCGCGACGACGTGTAGTTGAAGGTGTACGACTGGCCCGCCTTGAGCGCAGGAACGCCGCGCTCGTCGAGCTTGATGCCGTTTTCGAAAATGTCGACGAACTGCAGCGTGTTCCCGGCTTGTGCCGTGCCCCCGACATTGGTGACCGTGCCGGCGAGATGATAGCGATGGAGGCCGCCGTCGCGGACCACGCTCCGGACTGCGACGGAAACGATGGCCGGGTCGGGCTCCGAGCAGGTCGTTGCGGCGGAAGCCACAGCTGTCTGCGCGAGCAGGAGCAGTGCGATCGCGATCGGGCGGAGCAGGTACATAGGAGATCCCTTTCAAGCTGGCTACTGTAGATGTACCCCGGGCGCGTGCGGAACCCACATTGCGGGCGGCAGGCAGCTTGGCCGGCGGGCCGGCCCTGCCAAAGCCGTTTGACGGCGGGGCGCGGGGTGCGCTATACTCTCCCGGCTATGTTCCTGTTCGATCTTCAGCTGTTCGCCTCCAAAAAAGGCGCCGGCTCCACCCGTAACGGCCGCGATTCCAATGCGCAGCGCCTGGGCGTCAAACGCTTCGGCGGCGAGCGCGTCATCGCCGGCAATATCCTCGTGCGTCAGCGTGGCACCAAGTTCTATCCCGGCGAAAACGTCGGCATCGGGCGCGACCACACGCTGTTTGCGCTGGCCGAGGGAACCGTCGAGTTTTCGATGCGCCGCAATCGGCAGCACATCAACGTGCGGCCCGTCGCAGCCTAAGCTCGTCCCCACCACCCTTTAAAAGAGGGCCGTAGTCGGCCCTCTTTGTTTTTCTAACGAACGATAGACGATAACGTGCAATTCATCGACGAAGCCACCATTACGGTCGCTGCCGGCAACGGCGGAGACGGCGTCGTCGCGTGGCGTCGTGAAAAGTACGAGCCCAACGGCGGCCCGGCGGGCGGCGACGGCGGGCGCGGCGGCAGCATCTATCTTGAAGCCAGCCCCGAGCTCTCCACCCTGGTGGAGTTCCGCTTCAAGCGCGCGTTTAACGCCGAATCCGGCAAGAACGGCGGCACCTCGAACAAGTCGGGCCGCAGCGGCGACGACCTGACGGTGCTCGTGCCCGTAGGCACTATCGTCTACCGCACCGTCGAAGGCAAAGCCGAAACGTTTCTCGTGGATCTGGCCAAAGCCGGCGACCGCGTGATGCTGGCCAAGGGCGGTCGCGGAGGCCTGGGCAACCAGCACTTCGCAACCAGCGTGCGCCAAGCGCCGCACTTCGCCGAAAAGGGCGAGCCCGGCGAGCACTATGGTGCGCGGCTGGAGCTGAAATTGCTCGCCGACTGCGGCGTGATCGGCGTACCGAACGCGGGCAAATCGACGCTGCTCTCGGTGGTATCGGCCGCGCGCCCGAAGATTGCCGATTATCCGTTTACCACCCTCGAGCCGCAGCTCGGCGTCGTGCGCGTTTCGGAAGAAGAATCGTTCGTGATGGTGGACGTGCCGGGCCTGATCGAAGGGGCGCACGAAGGGGCGGGGCTCGGCGACCAATTCTTACGCCACGTCGAGCGCACGCGCATGCTCGTGCATCTGCTCGACGGCGCAAAATCGCTTGAAGAGATGCTGCTCGATAAGACGACGATCGATGCGGAACTCGCCGCATGGAATCCCAAGCTGGTCGAAAAGCCGACGCTGGTGGTGGTGAGCAAACTCGATCTGCCCGACGCGCAAGAGCGTTTGCGCGAAGTGCGCGAGCGCTTCCCCGACGCGCGCGGGATCAGTTCGGCCACGCAAGAAGGCGTACGCGAGTTGGTCTACGCGGTATGGCAGGCGATCAAAGACGCGCCGATGCCGGAGATCGTCGTTCCGCCGCCGGCGCTGATCGAACTGCGTCCGCAAGACGCGTTTACGATTCGGCGAGACGGCGACGGCACGTTCGTGGTGTTGGGCGATCGCGTCGAGCGTTTGGCCGCGATGACGAATTTCGATTCGGACGAGGGCCTCGCGCATTTCGAACACGTGCTTGCGAAAATGGGTGTCGAGAAAAAACTGCGCGATATGGGCGCGGCCGAGGGGGACACCGTTCGTATCGCCGAGTACGAATTCACCTATTCATGAAGCTGGGAATTTTCGGCGGAACGTTCGACCCGATTCACAACGCGCATCTGTTCGTAGCGGAATCGGCACGCATTCTCGAAGGGCTCGATCGCGTGCTTTTCGTTCCAACCAACAACCAACACTATCGCAACGCCGCCCAAGTTGGGCCGGAGCATCGTTGCGCGATGGTGCTGGGCGCGATCGCCAGCAACCCCGCCTTCAAACTCGACGATACGGACCTGCGCAAAGATGCGACCGGCTACACCGCCGATCTGCTGCCGCGCCTGCGCGAGAAGTACCCGGACGCGCAGTTTACATTCATCATCGGCGCCGATTCGCTCGCTAATAGCACGTGGGAACGCTTCGACGAAGTGCTCGAATCGCTCGAACGCTTCGTGGTCGCTCCGCGCATGGGCGTGCGCCCGGATGCGCTGCAGCGCGTGTTGGCGGCGGTCCCTAAGAATCTCCGCGAGCGCATCGCGACGCTCAACCTGCCCGAGCTGCCCGAATCGGCGACGCTGATTCGCACGCTGCTCTCGCAGAACAAGAGCGTGCGCTACCTCGTGCCCGAGCCCGTCTGGCAGTACATCGTTTCGCAGAAACTCTACGGCGCCGGAAGCGCCGGTGCTTAGCCGGATCGTTTTAGCCAGCGCCTCGCCGCGCCGGCTCGAGCTGCTCGCCTCGCTGGGGCTCGAGGTTGAGGTGCGCCCAAGCGGCTACGACGAGCCGGACGACCTGAGCATCACGCCGCTCCAGCTCGCGATCCGCCATGCCCACGCCAAAGCGTTGGACGTGGTCCGGCAGTTACGGCCGGCAGCCGGCGAGGTGATCGTGGCGGCCGATACGGTCGTCGATCTGAACGGGGTCGCGCTCAACAAGCCTAAGGACGCCGCGGACGCCGCCCGCATGCTCGGGGCGCTCTCCGGGCGCGAGCACCGCGTGCACACCGCCTATGCGATCGCCGTCCCGGCGGCTCACCAGGGCTACGCTTTGGCCGAAGCCGACGGCCTGGTTGAGGAGTCGTCCACGACGCGCGTGCGCTTCTATCGGCTCGAAGCCGAGGAGATCGCGGCGTATATCGCCAGCGGCGAGCCGATGGACAAGGCCGGGGCCTACGGCATCCAAGGGCGTGCCGCCTCGCTGGTCGAGTCGATCGACGGCGATTTTTACACCGTCATGGGCTTTCCGCTCGGCCGCTTCGTTCGTACGATGCGCCGGTTGGGTTTTGCGTTCCCGAGCGCGAACCAGACCCGCGTCACATAAAGACGCAGCTCCGGGGGCAGCCATCTTCACGTATCGGGACGAGCGCAGGCTCTTCGCATTAATCGGCATTATCATCGTCGCGGCGCTACTCGCGCTGGTGCAGATTAACGCGCAGCGGAGCGGTACCACCAGCCCGGTCGCGACCGTCGGCATGTCGGTGGTAGCGTTCGCCGAGGCTGCCACCACAGCCGTAACCGGCGGCGTCACCGGTGCGGCAACCGCAGTGCTTTCGCTTCCGCAACTCTCGAAAGAAAACGCCGCGCTGCGCGCGCAGAATCGCACGCTGACGGAAGAGAACGCGCGCTTGCACGAGCTCGCCGCCGCGTACGCGGGCGAAGTAAGCGTGCAACCGATCGTCGATCTCTATCACGGCATCGCAGCGCGCGTCATCGGCTTTCCGCCCGAAAACGAAGAGCGCGCCGTCACGATCGATCGCGGCTCTAACGCGGGCGTGCACAAAGACGACGGCGTAGTGGCGACCGACGGCATCGTCGGCCGCGTCGCATCGGTCACCCCGTTCTCAAGCACCGTCGTGTTGATTACCGATTACACCAGCCGGATTCCGGCGGTGGTGCGGCACGGGCGCTGGTGGGGCATCGCGCGCGGCAACGTCTCGAGCGTCCGGATGGAATTCATCCCGCAAGACGCCGTGCTGAAAGTCGGCGACGTCGTGGTAACCGGCGCGGGCCGCTCGTTCCATGCGGGCATGCCGATCGGCACGATCGCGAAAATCGAACGCGGCGATGCAACGCTCTACCAAACCGCCGTGCTCAAACCCGCCGTTGCGCTAGGCGCACTCGATCGCGTTGTCGTTGTCCCGAAGTAAGGCGCACGACGCGCCGTTTGTCGGGCCACGCTGGTGGATCGCCGCGGCATGGCTCGCGGTTGCCCTCGTCGCGCAGACGACGGTAATGCATTACGTGCAGTTTCGCGGCGCGGAACCGAGCTTGGTGCTGGTGACCGTTGTGTGGTACGCCATTCGCGTGGATACCCGCCGCGCCGCCGCGTACGGCCTGGTCGCGGGGCTCTTGCTCGATATCGTCGCCGGGCAAACGGGCGGCGCGTGGACGATTTCAACCACCATGGTCGCGGTGATCGCCGGCATGCTTTCGCGCGGCTTCTTCGCCGATTCGATTCCGCTCGTCAGCGCGATCACCGGCATTGCGACGCTGCTGGACATGCTGGTGTTTTGGATCGTGCGCGCCTTTGAAGGCTATCCATCCGGCTTAGGCTGGATGCACGCCCACGAAGCCGCGTTCCAAGCAATTTTGAACGTCGCGTTGATGGCGCTGGTGATGTCGATCGCACGCCGCTTCGATACGCGCCTCGCATGATCGCGCGCGAACGGCGACGCAGCGGATGGCGCCGCTCCCCGGCGCGCTTCGCGGCCTTTATCGCGGTGCTGTGCATCGTCATCCTCGCCCTGGTGATTCGGCTCGTGCAGGTGCAAATCGTCGACGGCGCCGTGTATCGCGCCGCGGCGCAGGCGAACCAGGTGCGCTTGATTCGCGTTGCCGCTCCGCGCGGCATCATCTACGACCGCTTCGGCAGAGTGATGGTGCGCAGCCGCCCGTCGTTCGTGGTGGGGTTGATTCCATCCGAAGTGACCGACATCCATGCGGTGCTCCACACGCTCTCGCAGACGCTCGGTATCGCCCAGAGCAAGCTCGAATACCGCTTGCTGCACCATCGCGGCGTAAATTACGAAAACTTCGACCAAGTGGTGACGTACGAACCGTACGGGCCGGTGGTGCTGGCAACCGATCTGCCCGTGGCCAAGGTGGCGCGCATCTCGGAGCTGATGAGCGATCTCCCCGGCGTCGATTTAGAAGTGCAGCCGATCCGCGATTATCCGCGCGGATCGATCGGCGCGCACGTGTTCGGCTACGTGGGACAGATTACCGAAGGCGAATACAAGCGCCTTAAAAACGAAGGCTACTCGCCGAACGACGTCGTCGGCAAAGACGGCCTGGAGTACACCTACGATCGGTACTTACGCGGAACGCCGGGCGGGCAGCGCGTGGTGGTGGATGCGGCCGGAAACGTGGTGCCCGGCATCAAGCTCCCATCGAAGCCGGCGGTGCCGGGCGATACGCTCGTGACGAACATCGACTGGCGCTTGCAGACGATCGTCGATAAGGCGCTGGCCGACGGCATCAAGAGCTGGGGCCACGGCCGGCCGCTCTCCGGCGCCGTCGTCGTTGAAGACCCGTGGACCGGCGGCATTCTGGCGCTCGCGAGCTTTCCCGAATATAACCCGAACGATTTCGCCGCCGACGATTACAAACGCATCGAGTACTACCTCACCGACCCAAGCGAGCCGTTGTTCAACCGCGCGATCGCCGCCGCAACGCCGACCGGATCGACGTTTAAGATGGTGACGGGATCCGGCGCGATTACCGACGGCGTGATCGGCCCGACGCAAGTGGTGTACGACAACGGCGCGTGGGATTGCGGCGGATACATCGCGCGCGATATCGTTTCGGGCGGCTTGGGCGACACGACGTTCGTACCAGCGCTCGCCGCATCGAGCGATGGCTATTTTTATCGCCTCGCGTACGGACTTGGTAACAAGCGCTTGCGCAAATGGGCGCTCGCGTTCGGGCTTGCCCACAGGAGCGGCATCGATCTACCGGGCGAGAGCGCGGGAAATTGGCCCACGAATGCGTGGTCGCTCAAGGTAGCGGGCGTGCCGATGGAGCCGGCCGATGCGTGCTTCTTGGGCATCGGGCAAGGCGCGATGCAAGCCACGCCCTTGCAGATGGTGAACGTCGCATCGACGGTCATCAACGGCGGCACGCTCTACAAACCGGAGATCGTGCACGAAATTCGCAGCCCCGAGGGCAAGCTCATCAAAACGATCGAGCCGCAGATCATTCGCCACGTGCCCGCAACGCAGGAAGCGCTGCGTTACGTGCGCCTAGGAATGGCGAAAGTGACGGATCCGGGCGGCACGGCATACGGTGAAGCGATACCGGGCTTGCCGTACTCCGGTAAAACCGGCACCGCCGAAACCGGCGTGGGCGGCAGCGGTGCGAATACGACGTGGTTCATTGCCTGGGCGCCCACGAAGCACCCGAAAATAGCGATCGCCGTCTTCGTGGACCGCAGTGGCGGCTACGGCTCAGAAGTCGCCGCACCGATCGCCCGCGAAATCATGGTGAAATACTTCCGCGTGAAAAACGCGCACTAAGCCCCCGGATGTGCTTGGGCAGCGTCTTCTGCGACGCGCGTCAAACATGCCGTGGCTGCGGACTTCTTAGGTCATGCGATGCTTAGCAGACGCTTGATGAAGCCGCGTATTCGTTGAAGCGTCTTGGCGTCGATGCGCCCCAGTAATTCGGCGTGCCGCGATCTCCAATCAACACTCTTCACCTGGTCGGCCAACACAACTCCGGTAGCGCTACGCGCTCCCGCAATCGCAACCTCGAACGGATATCCCTTCGCTTCGTTCGTCACCGGGCACCCGACTGCGAGCGAGGTCTTGTCGTTGTATGCGCTGGGCGTTAGCACCAGAAACGGGCGACGGCCCTGTTGCTCGTGCCCCTTCGTTGGGTCTAAAGTGAGCCAGATGACATCCCCAATGTCGGGAATATAGTCGGCTACCAACGTTCAGCTCCGACGACGGTGGAGAGTTGTTCCGCGTGGAGGTTGTCGGGCGTGATCAACGCTATGAGCTCATCTAGCGACGCCTCGTCATTCCGGGGCAGCAACACGATGCCCCCGTCACGCGACACAACATCCACAACGTCGCCCTCGCGAAGCTGCACGTCGTCTAGCGCACCTTTAGGGATGCGAATCCCGAGGCTATTGCCCCACCGCGAAATAGTCGTAATCATTGTCCTTGGGCCTCCATGTCTATACCATGTATATACCACAATACGGCGCCCGGGGCCATGCTTTCGAGATTCCGCCCTTGCCGATTCACCCGGGTTGACTGCAGGCCCGCACCCGTCTATGGTGAGTAAGGGATGATCAGTAAGGAATTTCGCGCAAGGATTACCAGCAAGAACCAGCTGACGCTGCCGGTCGGCGTAAGCGCCCTATTACACGTTGGTCCCGGCGATAGCATACGGTTCGAGGTTACCGGCGAGAGCATCACGGTGACCCCTGTGCCGGCTCGCGAGCGCTTGGCTCCGCTTGTGGGGAGCCGGCGCAGAGGAGCCGGGAAAACGCGTGATGAGATCGACGCGGAAGTCCGCGAATTGCGCGGGCCTCGCGAAGAGTGATCGCGCTCGATACCAACGTCCTCATCGATCTCCAAGAGGGCGCGCCCGAGATTGCCGAACGAGCATTGGCGGCGATCGATCGTGCCGGGAGCGGGGCCCTCGTGATGTGCGGGATCGCCTACGCGGAACTCTGTGCGCGCCCAGGCGGCGATACGACTACGATCGCAGAGGAGCTGCGCGCCGCAGGCGTAGCAATCGACGTGGGCCTTCCGATCGAGGTGTGGACGGACGCGGGAGTTGCCTATGCCGCCTTTCAACGCCGTCGCGAACGGGCGGCAAACGGCGCTTCACGGCGGATCATCGCGGACTTTGTCATCGGCGCGCACGCGAGCCGCGCCGGAACGCTCGTAACCAGCGATGCCGCCTTCTATCGGCGAGCCTTTCCCGGCCTACGCGTCGTCGACGTCCGCGGTTAACTCGCTGCGGAAGTTACTGGAGCGCGATGGGGATGTCTCGTTCCGTTGTAACGCCGGCCGTATTGCGCGCGATCACGCGCGCTGTGTAGTTACCGCGTGCAAACCACGGAATGTGCGGAGCCTGATAGCTTAGCGCGAACTGGCCGGAGTCCGTGCGGGGAACATTTACCGAGTAGCTCGCAATGCGTAGCTCGACGCTTGCCACGTTGGTAGATGTTGTCACCGTACCGGAAATCATGTCGCCTGAATGAATGACGTTTTGGTTCAAATGCACGTCCACGATTTGCGGTGCGGCATCCGGCGGTAGAACCAACGGCGCGGGCGACAGGCTGGGCGTCGCGGCGGGAGCCTGCGAAGGCGAAGCGCTGGGCTGCGGGCTCGCCGATGCTGCCGGGCTAGGGCTCGGAGCCGCCATCGGACTAACCATTGGCGCTGGAGCCACAGCCGGCGGCGTGTTCGGCGGAGCCAGGCTCGGAACGCTCGGTTGCGCGGAAAGCGGCGTTGCGGGACCCACCGCCTGCACGGACGCCGGCGCCGTCGCCAAAAGCGTGCCTAGCACTACGAGAGTAAACGTGGCGACGGATCTTAGCATCGAGCCTCCCTAGTCCATTCTTACCGGCGCTGGCGTTTGGCCAGTCATCCTCTCTGAGCCCTCATCCCTGGAACGTTGCCGGCGGCGGTCATGTTGCGAAATGCTGCGTCGCGCTCCTGTTCTCAACGCCGCCGACCCAGGTGAGCCCAAGGGGCGCTGCGCCATCCACCTGAGCAACGGCATCGCTACAATGGAGGACGCGCAAACGTTCGATCTATCGAGCTACGCGAACGAGATTTACGATATCCTCGTTCTGTAATGGGTCATACGCTCAAGGCCCGTAACGCCCGAGCGGCCGCATCGCGTACCGGCGCATCGTCGTCGGTTTCCGCGGCGGCTTTGATTGCTGCGATACACCACGGTTCGCCGACGAGTGCTAGGCGTTCGATCATATCGATGCGCGTCGCGCTATCGAGAGCGTCGCCGGTGCCGGTTACCGCGCCGGTCCACGATACGGCCCCTCCCGCACCCACTTCGGGTTTCGCCTGCGGCTCGACTGGTGTTTCGCGATTCGCGGAGCGTACGAGAAGCGTGCCCAAGCCGTACAGCGCGGCGCCCGCCACGAGCAGAAGCGCTAAAACCAGGTACGGCGATCCCGCCATCGGCGGGGGCTATTCGCTTGCGACGTGCGCGGCGTTGCGCAACGCGTCGAGCACGCCGGCGAACGCGTCGTCGAGCGAGCGATTGACGCTGCTGGTGAGCACGCGATGGAACTCTTCCATCGGCAGTTCCGAAAGCACGCTGAGCACGCTTTGCATCTCGCCGCGATAGGCCACGAGCGCGTCCGAACCCCTGCCGTCGTGATAGATCGTGCCGCCGAGCATGTGCGCGTTCGCAAGCCACGGCGCCACCGCGCCCAGCGGCGCGTTTTCCAAATCGGGCACGAGCGCGCGCACGAGATCGGCGTCAACGGGGCCTTCCACGCGCACGGTGCCGTCCGGCGGCGGGAGCAAACGCCCCGTCGGCGCCGTGGTGAGCGCGTCCACGATGGTCCGCATCGCAACGCGGCTATCGCGGTCTTCTAAATCTTTGCCCGTCACGGCGAGGCGCGGCATGCGCAGCCGTACGAAGAGACGTTCCATCGGCGCGCGCAACGCGCGGCTCGCGCTGCTGAACGTGGCGCCGAGTTGCGGCGAACCGCCGATCACGTTCTCGGGGAAGAGCATGCGTAACGCAAAAAGGTGCTGCACGAGGCCGCCCACGTCGCTGCGTTCGAGCATCTTGATGGTATGCACCAGACGCTCGGCGGTGAAATCGACATACAAGACCGGCGAGGTGAGCTGCGGTTCTTCGCCGGCACGGACCGCGGGCATGGCTACCGGCGATGCGGCTGCGGGTTCCGGCGCGGCCGTCGGCAAGGCTTGGCGTTCGATAACTTCTGCGAGCGCGCGCGGCGGCGCCTCCGCGGTAACGGCAACGGGCGGCGTGTAGGGTTTGGGCGCTTCGGGCAACGGCGGCGGCTCGTATGCGGGCGCGTCGCTTGGGAAAATGCGCGCGATCGAGATCGCGTTGCCCGCCGTTGATTCGCCCAAGGCCGGCTGCGCTTGCACGCGCATCGTCGGTGCGGCGAGCGCGAGCGTATGGCCGTCGCTCCACTCCAACACGGCGCGCGTATCCAGCTGCGTACCGGAGGCGAGCGGATACATCACCACCATCTCCCAGCGAATGCGCAGTTCCACGCCGGGATTCACGTCGGCAAGCACCATGCCGCGTTGCGACCACAGCTGCGACATGCCGCTGTCGTCGGGCACCGGCATGCCGTTGATCGCCGTGCTCGACGGCACGTACACCGCAAGGTTGGTCGGCACCACGCGCACCAACAGCCGGTCGGCCGGGCCGTCGCCGTCGTTACGCAAACGTATGTCGTAATAGAGGCGCTCGCCCGCGTTCACGCTCTCGGTCGGCGCGGAAACGAGCTGCGCGTCGCGCTCGAACTCGGGTTGCGCGAACGTCGGGATATCGAGGGCCGGAAACTGTACCGGGCTAATGCCCCGCCCGTGCAGCCATCCGTCGAGCAACAGCGCGCGGTTGCCGGGAACCGGGCGCAGCAAGCGCAACGTCAAGCGCGCTTCGTGCGTCGTCTCGGGCGCTACGTCGCCGAACACTAATCCATCGCGGTCGCGGCGCGCGTCAACGGCGCGTTCCACGGCAAGTTCGGGCGGCATCGTCAGCACGAGCCGCGCGTCGCGCAGCACGTCCGACCCGCCGTTGGTAAAGCGCAGCACCACATCGACCGTGCGATGCGGGCGTAACACGTCGTTGGTTGCCAACTCCCAGGCAACGGCCCCGCGCGCGACGTGCGGGCGCGAACGCACCACGACGCTGGCCGAGCCCAGATCGATCGCGCCGCCGTCGTGTTCGAGTACGACGCCGAGCGAAACGTTCGAGCGGTCGGGCACTTTTGAACCGATGCGCGCGGTGACGGCGAAGGTGCGCTCCTGGTGCGGATTGACGATGCCAAGCGCGATCGGTTCGTGATAGGTCGATGCGGGATCGTCGAACGATTCCGCGATGCGCACGTCTTCGACGTGGACGCCGGGAATGAGGCGCAGGCGCACGTTGCGTTCGGGCGCGGTGCCGTCGTTGAAGACGTGAATCGTGAAACGCACGTCTTCGCGCGCTTGCGCGATGCCTCGGTCGGCTTCGACGTAGTTACGCGCCCGATTGAAACGCGGCGCGACGCGGACGGTCAGCTTGCGCGAAAACGTACGCTCGCCGCCCTTCCAGCGCAGCGTAGCGGAAATCGGCAGCGCCGGTTCGCCGCCGTTCGGCACGGCAACCGTCCCCGCCAGCCCGACCTCGACGATGCGGCCGGCCGCGAGCGCACCGACGTGCACGTGCAATCCGGCAATCTCATCGTCGCTCACCGGCTGGCCGTCGACGTGGGCGGAGCCCGGCGAGTAAACCAAGCCCGACGGTAATTCAAACGCGATGGAGAGGTTTTGCGCGGTTCCCGTACCCGCGTTGACGGCGCGCAGCACCATGGGCACGCGCATGCCGGGCGTCACCGCATCGTCGCAGAGTAAGGTGAACGACGTTTCCTCACCGGCGAAATCGACCGGCGAATCCACCACGATGTCGGCCGACGCAATCGCTATCTCGGCGCTCTCGCGCGAACCGACGCTGCCCGTGGCTTTGATCCGCGTTGCGTCCGGCAACGGCGAATCGATCGTGGCTTGATACTCGGCCGTCACCGATTGCCCGGGGCCCAAACGCTCGCTCACGATCGTCGCCGCGTCGTAATCGAACGCTTCGCCTTCGAGCCCGGCGATCACGCGTCCGTCGATGCGCGCGCTGCGCGCGACGTAGGTGGTGTGCTCGGGCGAGGGCAGCATCAGCACGACGTCGTGCGCGCTCGACGAGCCCGTATTCACGACGGTGGTGCGAATCGTCAGCGTCGCGCCGGGCTTGGGCGCATCGGGCGCGGAGATCGTCACCAGCGTCGACGCGTTCTGTAGTTGCGGATAACTGCGCACGACGATGCGTTCGATATTCGAAGCAACCATCGGCGTTTGGTCGGTGACGAGCGCGGCTTGGAAAACCAGCTCGGTGCCGTCTTCGATCGTATCGTTGACGCGGAAGCTGCAACTCACCGTACGCTGCGCGTTTGGTTCCAAGTTGCCGACGTTCGCTCCGGTGGTGTCGATGAATCGTTCGCCCGGCTCGAGCGGGCGTTCGTCGACCATGTCGCCGTCGGCCACGTGTACGACGCCTTGCGGATGCGCGAAACGCACGCGCACGCCGCTCGCGGCGGCTCCGCCTAAATTCGAGAACGAGAACTCCGCTCGAATCACCTCACCCGGCGCAACCGCGCGTTTGGGTTCGATAACGAGCGTACGCAGGCTCTCGACCAACGCGGGAGAGCCGGGAGCAAAGATTCCGGTCAGTGAGGTGGCGGCCACGGGCCTCTCATTCCCCCTCGCGAGCAACCCAACCTATCGTGCGCGAGAGGCCGGGCCGGGAATCAACCTTCATCCTGCCCGACCGCGAGATGCTCCGCTCTTGCGGCACGCAGCAACGCATTGTCGCGGGTATAGAGCGCGGTACGGTGGCGCTTCGCCAACGCCAAATACATCGCGTCGTAGATCGTCAGCCCATGACGGTGCGCCAAGTCCATCTCGTCCGCTAACGCGAAACCGGTTGAGGCAACGCGGATCGGCAACGCCGCAATGCGATCGAGCGCGCCGCGCACGTCGCTCTCGGGTACGCGTGCTTTCCTAGCCGCAAACAGCAGCGCATTGGCGAGCTCGGCCGGAAAGATGGCCGGGACGAGCGCCGTCTCCCGCACCACGCACTCCGCGGACCGTGTCGCAAAATCGTCGAGTTCGTCCCCAAAAAGCCACGATAACGCGACGGATGCGTCGATAACGATCAATGCCGGCGCCCGGCATTCACGAGCTCTTTTGTCGACGCGCCGTGCAGCGTCCAGCGGCGCCCGAGCAGCCAGCGCATCGCCGCCCGGGCCTCGTCACCGTCGGCAGCGATCGGCACCAGCTCCGCGACGGGGCGCCCATTGCGCGTGAGCATGATGCTCTCGCCTCGCTCGACCTCGGCGACGAGTTCTGAGAGCTTGTTCTTGGCCTCAAAGATGCCGACGGTCTTCATGGAAGCAGCATATCATAAAAATCGGGCTAGTCTGTCTAGCTGGTACTGAACGTCTTAGGCTGATAGGGTTAGCTCATAAGGACTAACCATGGTAGACTACGGGCTATGAAGACGGTGAACATGCACGAAGCCAAGACCGGGCTCTCGCGGTTGGTCAGAGAGCTTCGCGAAGGAGTAGAGCCGGAAGTCGTGATCGCCATCGACGGCGTTCCGGCGGCGCGCCTGCTCGTATATGGCGCCGCGCCTCGCCGTGTTCTCGGCGCGGACCGCGATCTAGTGAAAATCGCCGACGACTTCGACGCCCCGAACGACGCCATTACGGCACTCTTCGAGGGAGGCAGTACGCCGTGAGGCTCTTGCTGGACACGCATGCGTTCTTGTGGTCGGCGAGCGACCCGGAAAAGCTTTCCAAGGCCGCCCGAGCAGCGATCGAAGATTCCTCGAATGACGTGTTCGTGTCCGCCGCGGTAGCGTGGGAGATCGCGATAAAACATGCCTTGGGGAAATTGGATCTCCCGAGCGATCCCGCCATCTACGTGCCGGCGCGTATCCGCACCCTGGGCTTCAGACCGCTGCCGATCGCGCAAGAGCACGCGCTCGCGGTTAGCGCGCTGCCGCCTCACCACCACGATCTTTTCGACCGGATCATGGTGGCACAAGCCCAACTGGAAGCGCTCATCATGGTAACTAGCGATACCAGCATCTTGAAATACGCGGTGAATACGCTAGCGGCAACCTAGAGGCAAGCCCGGCGCTATTCAAGGAGCGCGATGACGCCGGCGATGCGGTCGGCGCGTTCGCCGGCGTGAGCGGCCAGATAGCGATCGACGGTAGCGATGCGGCCGCTCGAAGCGAGGGCGTGGGCGGCCGCGGTGGCGACGGCTTCGGAGGGGTCGTCGAGCGCGTGTTCGAGGAGACGGCTGGAGCGTTCGTCGTCGAAGGTCCCAACGGCGAAGATGAGGTCGCAGCGCGCGCCTTCGGAGAGCCCGGCGAATTCGTCGCCCGCTTCGCTGGTCCAGCCCGTGGCGGCGTTCAATCTCTCGCGCCGGGCCGCCGCGGCGACCGGTTCGGGCGCGCGGCGCGGCGCTTTCCACGCATAGAGGCCGAGCGCGATACCCGCAACCAAGATCAGGACCAATACCGTAGCGAGCATGCGTTTACGCCGGGTTCCCGACGCGCAGCGACGCGCGCACCACGTCGAGCGCGGCGTCGAGCGTTACGTCGCGTTGTCGCTGTAGGACATCGATGAAATCGCTCGCCTCGCTATCGGCAAGCGCATCGAGCCGCTCGATCAGCATGCCCCGATAGTGCGCGAGTTGCGCCGTTGAATCCGGCAGCAGCCGCGCCAAGATCGCCCACGTGAGCCCGGTCGCAAGCTCGGCCTCATCGAGCCGCTCCGACAGGTCTTGCAACTCGTTGGGATCGAACGAGCCGCGCAGCACCAGCGCCGCGCCCGGCGCTTCGCTGGGGGCGCCGCGCGCACCGGCAACGTCGTGCAGCAAGCGCTCCACCGTCGAGCGCAACGACGGCGTTTCGATATCGCGAGCCGCGATCGTATAGTTCGGCAGCCGCAATTTGATGAAGAGCCGATCGAGTTCTTCGCGCAGCAGGTCGCGCAGCGAACCGATCGAGCCGATGTGCGCATCGCCGATCGCATCCGGCAAGAGCGCGCGAATCGCAAAAAGGTGCGAGATCGCTCCACCGAAGCGCGCTTCGTCGAGAAAGCGCAGCGTGCGCGAGAGACGGTCGGGCGTAAAAGCGGACGCGGTCCCGACCCGGTCGCCCACGATCGATGCATCGAGCGCGCCTTCAAGCGCCGGATACTGCATGCCGGAGAGCTCTCCCACCAGGCCGCTGCTCTCGCCGTTGACGGGCGTAGCGGGCGGCAACTCGAGGTAGCGTTCTTCTGTAAGCGCGCGCTGCGCGCCGCCGCCGAAAGCCGGGCCGATCATGCCGTCTAAACCGAACGGCAAGCCGGGTATCGCGTTTGCGAACATCGGCGTCGCGCGCACCTTGAGCTCGTTGGACGCAATCTCATCGGTGCGATCGCCATCGTATACGACGAACGCGGCTCGTACGATCGCTTCGCCCGCGGGTAATCCGTTGTGGACGACGTCGCGGAAGCAGATCGTGGCTTCGACGCCCGGATCGACGTCGTTGAGCACAATGCCGCGCTCGGCCGCCAATGCCGACTGCGCGCCGACGTCTCGAATCGGTACGCCGTTGACGGTCGTCGAGTTGGGTACGTAGATCAGCGAATCGGGTTGCGCCATGCGCACTTGCACTCGTCGCGCGGGCCCGTCGCCGCCGTTGCGCACGTGCAGCGTCCACTCGATGGTTTCGCCGACGTCCACCACGTCGACCGGTTCGCTGCGCAGCGTTCCGATCGAAAAATCCGGCGCGGCGCTCGTCGCAATCGTCAAGCGTTCCAGCGGCACCGGCAACATCGCATCGGCCGTGAGTACGGCGTCCAGCGTGACGGGATACTCGCGCGCGAGGCTGCGCAGCAGGCGCAGGCCCAGCCGCGCTTGCTGCGTCGCGCCCGGTGCGATCTCGCCGAAGACCAGCTTGGATTTTTCGCGCGTCGCGCCGTCGACGGTTTCGAGCCGCGCCTCGGGCGATACGTACAGCCGCACGCGCACGTTATGCGCTACGTCCGTGCCGGCATTGCGCAGGCTTACGATAACGTCCGCGAGCTGATTCGGGCGCAGCACCGCATCGCTTGCGAGTTCCAGCGTCGAGCTCTCCGGCGCGAACGCGGGGTGCGAATCGACGCTCCAGGTCGCTTCGCCGAGGCTCGTTTCGCCGAGTTCGCGCGTGTGCACGCTCGCTCCGATGCGCAGTTCGCTGCGGTCCGCATACGGCGTGCGCAGGCGAGCGCGCAGGGCAAACTTGCGCTGTGCGTAGGGTTCGATCGTGCCGATCTCAGCGGTATCGCCGTCGAACGTCACGCGCGTCGTCTTTTCGAAAAGGCGCACGTCGTCGAACGCGGGGTCGAGGCGCAGGCGCAGCACCACGTCGCTCGCGGCGGCGCTCCCGTCGTTCGCAAGCAGCAGGTGCGCTTCCACTTCTTGCCCCGGATGCACGTGGCCGCCGCCGATCCGCACGATCGCATTGCGGCGCGAGGGCAGCGCGGGCTCGGAATGAATCACGATCACGCGCTCGAGCCGGCGCGAGGGCGCGCCCTCGCGCGCGGGCTCCCAGGCGAGCACGGCCGCGACGTCCAGTTCGGTTCCATCCGCCAGCGGCGCGACCACGACCGTTTCGCAGACCAGGTCCACCCGCTCGCCCGCGTCGATCCGGCCGAGATCGAACGCGAGCGTATCCTTTTTACCGAGCCGAACCGGGCGCCCGTCGACGCGCGCTCCCCCGCGTACCGGGATCAGGCTCTCGGGCAGCGCGATCGTCGCGATGACGCTCTCGGCGGCCGCGGTCCCCGCGTTGAAGGCGCTTAAGGCCAGATTGACGCGGCCGCCGGGCCGGACGTCGTGGGAGGGATCGGCGGAGAAAGTCGTGCGATCGTCCTCGAAGTCGGGCACCGCGCGGACGACCAGGGCAGCTGGCTCCGGGGTGAAGGCGGCGGTCTCTTGCGAGGCTACCTGCGCGCTTGCGGTAATCGCGGTGCCGTCCGGCAGCGGGGCATCGATCCGGACCCGGTACACCAGGGTCGTGCTGGCGCTCGCCGACAGGCTCGCCGCCACGATCGGCGCATAGAGGCGGTCGAACGCGCTCCCGAGCTCCCGCTCGATCTCGCGGCCGTTCACGCGGGCCGAGCCCGGGACGTAGGTGGTGTGCTCCGGCACCGGCGCCACCACGACCACATCGTGAGCGCTCGATTCGCCGGCGTTGTGGACGCGCACGCTCACCTGAGCCTCGGCTCCGGGCACCGGCTCTTGGCGGGCCTCGATCGAGACCCGGGTGAGGGCGTTGTCGAGCTGGGGCCGGCTGCGCGCGATGAGCCGCACCACATTCGAGCCGACCGGCGCCAGCTCGAAGGAAGCGACCGCTGCCTGCAGTTCGATCGTGGTGCCGTTCTCGATGGCCCCGGCTACGCTATAAGCGATATCGATCCGGCGCTCCTCGCCCGGGCCTACGTCGCCGATGTGCGCCCCGCCGCGCGCGAGCAGCGGCGAGTTGCCCTGCTCGTCGTCCTGGTTCGTGCCGTCGAGTTGGCCGGTTCCAACCAGGTATACCAACCCATCGGGGATGTTAAAGCGCACGCGAACGCCGGTCGCTTCGGCCCCGCCCTGGTTGCGAAACGTAAACGTCGCGCGCACCGTCATTCCAGGTTCCAACTCGCGGTCGGGCGAAACCACAAGCGTTCGAAGGCCCTCGGGCAGCGTCGGTGCTCCGGGCGCAAAAACTTCCGACAAGGTGCGCATGACGCGGCACGTTCGCCGCCGGAGGGTCGCACCCTACGCTCAAAAAACTTCAATTCGCCGCCGTACAAAGGGGTCTCTGTAGGATGCTCGCCGTTCATAAAGATCGCATCGCCAACGCCGTCTCGCGTTTAGTTTCCGAAAACGCATTCCAAGTGCTCGCGCGCGCTCGCGAAATCGAAGCGACGGGGCGTCGCGTCGTGCACATGGAGGTCGGGGAACCCGATTTTGATACGCCGATGCACATCAAGCAAGCGGCGGTCGATTCGCTGATGGCGCACGACACGCATTACAGCCCTTCGGCCGGCATGCTCGATCTGCGCGCCGTGGTCGCGGACTACGCAACGCGCTTCCGCAAACTCTCCACGCCCTACACGGCCGAGAACGTCACCATCTCGCCCGGCGCGAAGCCGATCATCTGGAACATCCTCTCGACCATCCTCAACCCGGGCGACGATTTCATCTACTTCGATCCCGCCTACCCGGCGTACGCGTCGGCCTCGAAGTACCTGCAAGCCAACGTGCAAGCGATTCCGCTGCTCGAATCGCGCAACTGGCGTTTCGATCTCGACGAACTCGCGCGCCGCGTTTCGGATAAAACCAAAGCCGTGGTGATTAATTCGCCGCACAATCCGACCGGCGGCGTGCTGCTCAAGAGCGATCTGGAGCGCATTGCGGAGCTCGCGCAGAAGCACGATTTCTTGGTGATCGCCGACGAAATTTACAGCCGCAACTTCTATCTGGATGCGGAATACGTCTCGATCGCTTCGTTGCCGGGCATGCAAGAACGCACCATTATCGTCGACGGCTTTTCGAAAGCCTACGCGATGACGGGCTGGCGCCTGGGCTACGCGATCATGCCCGCGGAACTGTGCAAGAACGTCACGCTCTTCAACAACAACACGTTTAGCTGCGTCACAAGCTTCGTCCAAAAGGCCGGCATCGCCGCGCTTACCGGCCCCGACGAACCGGTGCAAGAGATGAACGCCACCTTCCGCAAACGCCGCGATCGATTGGTCGAAGGCCTCAACAAGATCCCCGGCATGACGTGCACGCTACCCGAGGGCGCGTTCTACGCGTTCCCCAACGTGCAGCAGATCACGCACGACGATAAGGCGCTCGCGAGTTTCTTACTCGAAGAGGGCGGCGTCGCGTGCGGCGGCGGGTCGTCGTTCGGAGCCGCGGGCAAAGGCTACCTGCGCTTCTCGTACGCCGCCTCGCTCGACGACATCGACTACGCCCTGCAGCAAATCGCCGCAGTTCTCCCAACGTTCAAAGCCTAGGAGCCTGTCAGCGGCGCGGACACGTCGTCGTAGATGTGGGCCGATGCGATAAGGCCGTTGGGGCCACGCACGTAAATCGCGACGCCGGCTTGCGGCGGCAGATCGTGCGAGCCCCAACGGTCGCACACGTACTCAACGGCACACGTCTTCGCATCTTCGGTGACGGTGCAATGCCGTAGCGGAATGCCACCGCCCGCGCTAAACATAAACCGGTAGAAGGGCAACAATACGTCGCGTCCGCGGTGTGCGTATCTCGCACCGCTAGGCTCGCGGAAGTATCCATCGAGCTCGTAACATTCCACCACGCGCTCGGCATCGCCAGCAGCCAACGCGTTGAAGTACTCGTCGACGATACCCGACGGGTTCGCGCGCACGTCCGGCGGCAGGGTCGGCGGCCGCACCGTATGCGTGCCGAGCAGCGGATATTGGCTGTGGTAGATCCGCACGTCGAGCAGATCGCGCCCCTTATCCACCACCACCGCGACCGGCAGATCGAAGGCTTCGCCGTCGCGTTCGAAATCGACGACGTACTCCGCCACGATGCGCGATTTGCCCAGCAGCGTCGCCACGCTGCGCGAGCGGGTCCGATGCGCGAGAAACCAGGCCTTGCTCTCTCGCGCAAGCGTGTTGAAGGCCGCGCCGCGCACGTCGCCCGCTTGGGGGTCGTGCACGTTGGCCATCATCGCGACGTCGCCGTCGGTCATATCGAGCAGCGCGCCGATCTCCGGAAACCACATAGCGCATAAATACGACACCCTAATCGACTTCTCATATGCCGAGGCCACCGAATGAGTGCGGGCTTAAAATCGTGCCGTTCTCCGCGTCTCTTCAGGATTTACTAATGTTGCGGCCGGCGCTTGGCATTAAGCTCTGGCAACAACAGCACTCGATTTGCTATACGAATGAGGGACTTCAGATGCGCACTCCACTCCTTTTCGCACTCGCCGCAACGCTGGTCTTTGCAGGCTGCGGCGGCGGCGCCGGATCTTCGAGCAGCCCGGCGTCCCTGACGCCCGGCGCAGGGGGAGCCGGCACGACTTCTTCACAAACGCAATCGGAGAACGCCATCGAAACGGCCAACGCGTTCGGGTCGCCCGTAAAATCCATCAGCACCTTTAACGGCTCGGTTTCCTCGGCGCAGGCCGTCAACGGACGCGCGATGCCCCAGAGCGCGAGCGGCGCCTGTAACAACGGCGTGGAATTCTTCGCGCCCGATAAGAACGGCGACCCCAATTCCACCGAGAAGCAAGATTTCTACGATAACGCATGCACCCAACTCGCTCGCGACACCGTCCGCATCTACACGATGAACGGATCGTCGGAGAGCGACAACCGCACCGTGAAGATTTACGCGATCAACAACACGACGCCGAGCGCCGTGCGCACCGATAGCGTCACTATCAGCAATGCAACGTTCGATCAATATGGTTTTCCCCTAGCCGCCGCGGGCTTCGATCGCTCCAGCATGGGCGAGCTCGATATCGCGGGCTCGAAGACCATCGCCTCGGGTGACGAGCTCGTGATGCTGCCGGGCAGCAACGGCGTCAATTCGTTCTGCGGCGATTCGGCCGGCTACAACGCAACCGGCATCGCTTCGCTCAACGAAACGTTCGGCTGGGAGGGCGGCGTCCTGAGCGGCGGCACCCGCACGGTCAACAGCGACGGCTCCGTAACCTGGGCGGCCACGCACACCGGCAGCGCGTTCAAAGGCGCGATCGGCTCGCTCTCGCTCGCCATCGCTCCCGCCAATACGGCCTGCCCGATTGCTACGCCGGAGTATAGCCTGAGCGGCGGGACGCAGGGCGGCGCGTTCTCGATCCCGGTCACGGCAACGTACCTGCACGGTATCCTCACCAACCTCACCGTCACCAACGCCGTGCTCGCCGACGGCAACACGCTCAACGTCACCACCAACACCGGCGTCTCGCCGACCAGCAGCACCTTCATTACCGGCATCGTCGGCAACAGCGGCGCGCAGATCGCCACCTTCAGCGTCGACGCCTTCGGCGACGGGACGCTCACCGTCACGTCGAGCGGCGCGCAATACGTCATCAACGACTGGCACGTCGTCAAATAACCCGCACCTCGCCCCGCGCGAACAACAGCAGCCCCGCCTGGTATTCAGCGGGGCCGCCCTGTTGAAACGACTCTCGGGTCTATCGCTCTACTAACCGCGCGATTTGATCGCGCACCGCTTTAAGTTGGGCGGTGGTGACGCGGGCTTCTGTAGCCCGAACCCGCCGCTTCGGCACCGTCTGCACGTTCCACGACAACGCATAGCAGCGTTTAGAGCAATGGTTCTCCTTCGTCGGGGCAATCTCAACCGATGCTTCGGTAACGCGCATCGCGGCGTCGCCTGTCAACGGGACGACGAAGAGATAGCCAAAATCGCCATGAAAAAGGTCGTCGCGCCCAACGACAACGGCTGGGCGTTGTTTACTAGGTTCCCCGGATTCGGCCAGGGCATCGCGCCAATCGACCACGACGATACTCCCGGGAGTCATCCTTGAAAGAATTCCGCCGGATCATCGTTCCACTCGGGGTATTTTTTGAGGTGCTCCATGACCCGGCGCGTATCAGCGGCGATCTTCGCCGCGTTCGCGCCACCGTAGGCCGCAATGGCGCGTCGGATCACATCTGTTTCCGAGGTTTTCCCCTCGCGTGCAAGGCGCTTCACGATTTCGTCTTGCGCGGGTTCCAGATAGACCATTTTTTTACCATAATGACAGCACATATCCATGACATAAATATGTCAAACATCATCAACGACGGAATACGCTATTGAGCAGCGCTTGATTCGCCTCAGGTTCAGCGGCGTAGCAGGCCTTGTCGGTTAGAACTTCATCACGCGTTTCACGTCGCCGAGGACGTCGGCAGCGATCTCGCGGGTGCGGCGGGTGCCTTCGTCGATGATGCGTTCGACTTCGCCGGGGTCTTGCATGTACGTGCGGTAACGTTCGCGTACCGGGCGTAAGTACGTATTGAGTTGTTCGGCAAAATCGCCTTTGTCGGCAACGCATCCGAGGGCGCCCGAGCGGCACTCGGCGGCAATGCCGTCGAGCTTGAGCGGATTGACGAATCTCCACAGCGAGAACACCGGGCAGACTTCCGGGCGGCCCGGATCGCCGCGACGCAGTTTGAGCGGATCGGTCACCATCGAGCGCACGCGTTTGGTGGTGGTCTCCTCGTCGTCGCTGATGAGGATCGCGTTGTCGTACGATTTCGACATCTTGCGCCCGTCGGTGCCCGGAACTTCGGGAAACTCCGAGAGCGTCGGCTGCGGTTCGACGAGCACTTCGTCGCCGTTGCCATAGAGATGGTTGAAGCGGCGCACCACCTCGCGCCCCAGTTCCAAGTGCGCGACTTGGTCGCGACCGACCGGCACGCGTTCGCCGCGCACGATCGCGATGTCGCAGAGTTGGAGCAACGGATAGCCGAGGAACCCGTAGGTCGCGATATCCTGGCCGAGCGCTTCGATTTGCCCCTTGTATGTTGGGACGCGCTCCAGCCACGACACCGGCGTAATCATTGAAAGCAGTACCTGCAATTCGCTGATCTGCGGAACGGCCGACTGCAAGAAGATCGTCGCTTTTTGCGGATCGACCCCGGCGGCCAGCCAGACGGCGACCATCTCGATGCGCGCATCGCGAATGAGCTGCGGGTCGGCAAAACCGGTGGTGTACGCGTGAAGGTCGGCGATCTCAAAATACGCATCGGCGGTATCGCAATAGTTCGCCCACTGCGTGAGCACGCCGACGAGATGGCCCAAGTGCAGGCCGCCCGTCGGGCGCATCCCCGACATCACTCGCGGTTTGTTTCCTATGCTTACCGTCATAACCTAACCGTCATTCGATTCCAAAAAGCAGCGCTCATGCCAACCGTGCTATACTGGGATTACCGCCTGCGAAAGCAGCTCACTGAGCTACGCCGCGTCCGGCGCTTCGCTTCAATACGCGGTCTGCATGCCTTCAAAGCGATGGTTCCCGGCAATCTTCGCCCTCACGAACGCGCGAGCGGCAGCTACCGCATCGAGAAGTGGAACGCCGCGCGCGATTTCGCACGCAAGCGACATCGCGAGAGTGCAACCGGTCGCGCGCATCTCACCTGCAATCCGCGTACCGGCGAAAGTCGCGGTACCGTCGCCGTGCGCGAGGATATCGGCCGGCTCGCCGGAGAGATGGCCGCCTTTGAGCAGCACGGCAAAAGCGCCGCGGGCACGCAATTGCTCGGCAGTTCGTTCCATATCGTCGCGCTCGATGCGCTCGACGCCGATGAGGCGCGCCGCCTCGGCAAGATTTGGGGTGAGGATGACGTTCGGCAGCCTCGCAAGCCGATCGCGGAGCGCTTCGATGGCCGCATCGTCGGAGAGCGCGCCCCCGAGCGACGCGCTCCACACGGGATCGACAACTGCGAGGATCTGCGGGTGCGCGGCGAGCGCTTCGGCCACGGCAAATACCGCATCGGCGGATGCGAGCGCGCCGATGCGCACCGTGCCGATGCAATCCCACGGCACCGCTCCCATCTGCGCGCGAACGATCGCCGTAGGCTGCGGTTGCAACGCGTGGACGCCGCGCGCGTCCTGTGCGCTCACGGCTGCGACGACGGTAAGCGCGCGCACGCCATACTCTTGCGCTATTCGGAGATCGAGCCCGACGCCGGCAACGTTCCACGGATGCGTCGTGCCGATCGAGAGGACTACCGGCTCGCCCATCGCGCTACGCTTCGGCGTTCCAGGCGGCGACGAGTTCGCGCGCCGCGCGGGCCGGATCGGCCGCTCCGGCAATCGCCGCGATCAGCGCGGCCATGGCCACACCGGAGCCTCGCACCAACGGCAGGTTCTGCGCGGTGATGCCGCCGATTGCGGCGACGGGGAGGCGCGTCGCGTTCGCCACCTGCAGCAGCCCATCGATGCCGATCGGTGCGCCCGCGTCGGCTTTTGATGCCGTCGCGAACACCGCGCCGACCCCGAGGTAATCGATATCCGTCGCGTCCGCTCGTTCGACTTCCGCACGCGTACCACACGAGAGCCCGATCAGCCGTTCGCGCAGCAAGGCGCGCACCGGCGCTACGTCGAGAAAACCGGTGTCGTCCGGCCCCAAATGCACGCCGTCGCAATCGAGCGCGACCGCCGCTTGCCAATCGTCGTTCATGATGAGCAGCGACTCGTGTTTTTCCGCAAGCTTGCGAATGGCGCGGACGTTCTCGTGGATGATGCCCGCCTTGGCGCGATACTGCACCACGCGAACGCCGTTTTCGTAGGCCGCCTGCGCGATGGCGACGACGTTGCGCTCGCCTTCGTTGACGATCGCGTAAATGCCGCGCAAACATGCGGCTCGCCGCTCGCGCGTCACGCGCGTTTTCTCATGCGCAAGTAGAGCACGACGTTCGCGACCAAATAGCCGGCGAACACCACCGCAACGAAGGCCGCGAGCAGCGGGTTGTGGCGGTGCAACGCGAGCGGAACGATCACGCCGAAGCAGAGTACCGCCGACATCGCAACCGCGACGATTCGCGTGAAGGGGATGAGCATCGCCGCGGTTACTCCCGGTCTGTGAGGAGCAGATCGCCCAAGCGCATCAGCTCGCCTTCGTTACCGAAACGAATCTCGATGCGGCCGCCTTTACCGTTGCGAACCAGCGCGACGTGCGCGCTGAGGCGTTCGCGCAACCGCGACTCGAAATCGTGCTCTTCGGGTGAAAGATCGCGCAACTTCGGTGCGGCCTTGGCGGCGAGCGGCGTGGTGACGGCGCCCGCGAGCCGCTCGAGCGTTCTCACCGAAAGGCCCTCGTTAGCCGAGCGCTGCGCGAGGGCAAGCCGTTGCGATTCGGGCGCGGCGAGCAGCGCGCGCGCGTGGCCCGCGGTGATTCTGCCGTCGACGAGCATCGCTTTGATCGCATCGGGAAGCGCGAGCAACCGCAACGCGTTCGCGATTGCGGGGCGGCTCTTGCCCAAGCGCTTTGCCACGTCTTCTTGCGTGAACGCGTACTCTTCGATTAAGTGCGCGAAGCCCGCCGCTTCTTCCAGCGGGTTGAGGTTTTCGCGCTGCAGATTCTCGACGATGGCGACTTCCAACGAGTCGCGATCGTCGCTCTCGCGCAGGATCGCAGGGACGGTCGCTTTGCGTAGCGCGGCGCACGCGCGCCAGCGGCGCTCGCCGGCAATCAGTTCGTAGGCGTCGCCGCGCCTGCGCACCAAAATCGGCACGAGCACGCCGTATTCGCCGATCGACGCTTGGAGATCCGCGAGCGCTTGCGGGTCGAACGTTTTGCGCGGCTGAAACGGGTTGGGCTTGATGTGTGCGACGGGAATTTCGCGGACGGCATCGTGCGCTTCGGTCGGCGTCGCCGTAGTCGGAACCGGAGCATCTCCGAGCAGTGCGCCCAAGCCGCGCCCGAGGCCGCGTTTCTGTGGTTGCGCGCTCACGCGCGCGCTCCGACCGGCTCCGCCAGTTCCTTCGCAAGCGAAAGATACGCCTGCGCGCCGCGACTCTTCACGTCGAACAAGATCACGGGTTTACCGAACGACGGCGCTTCGGAGAGGCGAATGTTGCGCGGGATTTGGGTCTTAAACATCTGCTGCGGAAAGTAACGCTCGAGCTCGTCGAGCACTTCCATCGCCAAGCGCGTGCGCCCGTCGAACATCGTCACCAGAACGCCGCTCACGTGCAACGTCGGGTTGAGCGCTTCGCGCACGCGGTGCACCACCTTGGTGAGTTGCGAGAGGCCTTCGAGCGCGTAGAATTCCGCCTGCACCGGAATGACGATTTCTTCGGCGGCGGTCAGGGCATTCACGGTGAGCAATCCTAGCGACGGCGGGCAATCGATCAAGACGAAATCGTATCGCGACGCAACCGGGAGCAGCGCCTGACGCAGACGCGTCTCGCGCGAAAGGGCCGACACCAATTCGATCTCTGCGCCGGCGAGGTTGATCGTCGCGGGGACGAGCATCAGGCGATCGATTTCGGTACGCAACATCACGTCGTCGATCGACGCCTCTTGCATGAGAACGTCGTAAATATCGAGCTTGACCGAAGGCTTATCGATCCCGAATCCGGTGGTGGTGTTACCTTGCGGGTCGCAATCGACAACCAAAACGCGCTGCCCTTGAACGGCGAGCGCGGCGCCAAGATTCACGGCCGTCGTGCTCTTGCCGACGCCGCCTTTCTGATTGACCAGGGCGATAATGCGACTCAAAGAAAAACCCGCTGTTTCACGTGAAACAAACTCCTTAGCTGCTCGTCGTTCCCGAGCGGGCCACGTGTTGATCGAGCATCGCCAGGAGGGTCTGGCGGTCGTTACGCTCCGGTTCGTCCGTGACCTGCTCGAAGAGCCAGCGCAGAATATCGCCGACGCGGGCGTCGCCGCGATAGCCGGCGCCAACGATCCCCGCACGCTGTAGAGCATCTATCACGTCCTGGCCGCCTACCCGCAAGTCCGCAATCGAAAATGCGGGTTTGCGCCGCACCTCGGCCCAGACGCGCGCTTCGAACCGTTCGTTGCTATCGTCGCGTTTGGGCAAGCCCGATCCGACGATGTCGGCGTGGCGAAGCGCGAACTGGCGCGCTAGATGCGTCACGCCGATCCGGCGGATAAAGCGCCGTATGGCGGCATCGGTAAGCGTCGAATCCTGCCCGTACATGTGCTGCCGAACCAAATGCTCGACGGTCTGCACCGTCTCGTTGGGAAAACGGAGCCGCAGGAGCATTCCATGCGCCAAATCCGCGCCAACCTGCTCGTGCCGATAAAAGTGCGGTCCATCTTTCGTACGGGGTTTGCCGACGTCGTGAAGCAGTGCCGCCAGACGCAAGAGGGCGTCACCGGGCGGGGTAGCATCGAGCGATGCCATGCTGTGGAACCACACGTCGTACGCGTGCCACTCATTCTGCTCGATGCCCACGCCCTCGAGCAGCTCGGGCCATACGTGCGCCAGAACTCCGGTTCGGCGGAGAATTTCGAAGCCGGTCGACGGTTTGGGAGCCAGCGAAAGCAGCTTGTTCAGCTCGTCGGCAACTCGTTCGGCGGAGATCGTCGCAGCCAGCGGTGCGGCGAGGCGCATGGCTTCATCCGCCGATTCGCTGAGCCCGTATGAAAACCGGGCCGCGAATTGAGCCGCCCGCAGCATGCGCAGAGGGTCTTCTTCGAACGTTCGCGGCGTGAGGATGTCGATGCGGTGCGCGCGGATATCGTTGGTGCCACCGAATGGATCGATGATTTTCCCGTTGGGCAGGGCCCGCGCGATCATATTCATACGGAAGTCCCGTCGCGCAAGGTCGTCTTCGAGCGGGACGTCGGGGCCGCCCTGAACGTCGAAATCCCGGTGGTAATGGCCCGTCGAGCGCTCGCGGCGCGGTAGGGCTACGTCAACCGTCATGCCGTCGCGGGTCAGCTTGAGCACGGAAAAGAGCGCGCCGACCAGATCGACCCGACCGATTGAGGCGAGGCGCTCGCGAAGCTCCTCCTGCGTTATTCCGGTGACGACGTAATCGAGATCTTTGACCGTACTATCGATCCCGTCGATTTCGGCCCGCAGCTCGTCGCGAACGCGTCCACCGACGGCGTAGAGCGATCCCGGCGGCAGAATGTTGGAAAGCTGAAGATCCATCGGGAGGGGCTGAAACATCACCCCTCTCTTTCCCCGTGAAGCTGCGGCCCCCCGGTTGTTGTTCCACGTGAAACGACCAAGATTATCATAGAAAGAGGGCCTCTGCCTGGTGGCATTCGTTCCACGTGAAACTCGCGCATCTCCAGCGCAACGCCCCCGACCGCCATCGCAGCTAACCAAAGCTTTCAGTCCTAGAGCGATCAACCGCCGTGCTCGGCTTCTCGTCTATCAAAAAGTACGCTAAGAGCACCAGCAAGGGTGACGCTTTGCGCGAAGTTCCTGCTCAATGCTCCCGCGCCACGCGCCACAGACGGCGTTCCACGTGAAACGATATCGCGTTTCCCGGAACGATTGAATCGCCGGTCACCGCCCGCCCCGAGCCTTGGCTTTCAGAGTGCCGTGTTGGGCCCGGTACCAAGCGACCCCAAGCCCCAGCCTCCATGGCCCTTCCGCCGTGAGGCCAAATCAGCCTAGAGTGTGAGCGAGGCCCCGATCGCTTTAAGCGAAACGAGGGCCCTTTCTAAGGCCGCAGAAGGGAGTCGCGATGCGGATCGGCTTGAGTTTCGATCAGGGCACGCCAAAGTATCGTCTCTATCTAGGGGCGCTGCTTGCTGCTGCCGATCAAGCCGGCCAAGAAATAGTCCCGCTCTGGATGGCCAGCACCGAGAAGCCCCTCGAGAGCTATTTTTTGGAGACCCTCGACGGCATCATCTTTACCGGCGGGGCCGATGTTGAGCCCCAGCGATACGGTTTTGACGACCCCCAGAGCCTTTGCAAGACCTCGCCAGGCCGCGACGAGCAAGAGCTCGTCCTGCTGGAAAGCGCCTTTCAGCGGCGGCTGCCCATTTTAGCCATTTGCCGGGGCATGCAGCTCCTCAACGTCTATCGCGGCGGCACACTGGTGCCGCATTTGAAAACGGCCGCCGACCATCTTCTGCGCGACGACGAACGGCACATGATTCAGCTCGAGGCCGCGAGCGCACTCGGGCGCCTCGCCCGCACGAGCGAGGCTGCGGTAACCTCGTCGCACCACCAGGCGATCAATAAGGTCGGGACCGGGCTCAAAGCGATCGCCTGGCATCAGGACCGAACGATCGAAGCGCTCACTTGGAGCGCTCCCCTGCGCAAGCCCTGGATGATGGCCGTCCAATGGCACCCCGAACGCATGTCGCTCTCCGAGCCGCTAGCCGGCTCGCTCTACCAAGGCTTTTTACAGGCGATCAAAGGACGAAGCTCGTAGCGCCGCCCCTCGCCCTACAGGCAGAGCGGGCGTTTTTCAGGGATGCCCACCCTGCGCGGGAAACGAATCTGTGTCTGGATCTCCTTTTGAACGAGCACGATCCTGCGACCACCCTCTAGCGGGACCACGCGTTCCTGGCGGGCGCCCAGCATGAGGGCCGCGTCGGCCAACGCATTGGCCTCGCGCTCGTCGGTCGGCCCGCGCTGCAGTATCGCCACGCCGCCCGGCGCAAGGAACGGCAGCAAGAGTTCCGCCACGGTCGGTGCCGAGGAAACGGCTCGAGCCGTCCCGCTCTCAAATCGGCCGCGCAGCCGCGGATCGTGGGCAGCGACCTCCGCGCGGACGGCGACGACCTCTCCCTCCAGATCGAACGCGGCGAGCATCTCTTCGAGGAAACGCGCCTTCTTCAGCGTTGTCTCCACCAATGTGACCGGAATTCCCGTTGCGATCGCGGCCGGAATCGCCGGCAGGCCGGCTCCCGAACCGATATCCACCAGCGATCCGCGCAGGTACGGCACAACCGTCAAGCTATCGATCACGTGTGGAGCAAAATCCACCGCCGTCTTTGCGCCGGTAAGGTTGAAGCGACGGTTGGCTTCGAGAACCATGGCGGCGTAGCGCGCCAGGCGCGCCACGAGGGCGGCGGGGACGCCGCCGGCCGTGAGCAAGCCCTCGAGTTCGGCCTGCTCGCTCATGCCGATGCGGCCTCCTGTTCACGCCGGACATAGAGGCTCAAGATCGCGACGTCGGCCGGCGTCACGCCCGGAATCCGCGATGCGCCTCCCAGCGTCCGGGGGCGCTGCGCCGTCAGTTTTTCGCGGGCTTCCCGCGAGAGTGCCGTAATTGTGGCATATTCGAAGGCCTCCGGGATCGCGAGGCGCTCCGACTTTGCAGCTTTTTCAATCGCGATTTCCTCGCGCCGCACGTAGCCGGCGACCTTGATCTCGATCGTCATGCGCTCGCCGGTTTCGGCGTCGAGCAGCGGCTCGAAGCGTCCGCTGATATCACCAAACTTCAGCGTCGGCCGGCGCAGAGCGTCCGCGATCGTCGCCCCGGCTTCAAATTGCTCCGCCCCGATCTGCCCGGCGACGAGCCGCACCCGCTCCGCGGTACGGATCGCGCCCTTGAGCGCTCCCTGCCGCTCCTCGAACGCGGCCCACGCGGCATCGTTCACCAATCCCACCGCCCGGCCGAGCGGGGTGAGGCGCGTATCCGCATTATCGTGGCGCAGGATCACCCGATGCTCGGCCCGCGAGGTGAGCATCCGGTACGGCTCGTCGACACCTTTGCTCACCAAGTCGTCGATCATCACGCCGATGTATGCGTCGCTGCGCGAGAGGCGGAGCGGCTCGCGCCCGAGCGCGGCGAGCCCGGCGTTGGCGCCCGCGATCAGCCCCTGCGCAGCTGCCTCCTCGTAACCCGACGTGCCGTTGAGCTGGCCGCAATGGTAGAGCCCGGCGATCCGCCGCGTTTCGAGGGTTTCAAGCAGCTCCGTCGGCGGCACCATGTCGTACTCCACGGCGTAGCCGGCCCGCAGCATCTCGCACGAACGCAGGCCCGGCAGCGTCCGCAGCATCGCGAGCTGTACCTCCGCCGGCAGCGAGGTGGAAAAGCCCCCTACGTAGAGCGTCGGCTCGTCCCAGCCTTCGGGTTCGATAAAAATCTGGTGGCTGGGATTGTGCGCGAACTTGACGACCTTGTCCTCAATCGAAGGACAGTAGCGCGGCCCGATGCCCTCGATCAGATCCAGGCCGTAGAGCGGCGAGCGGTGCAAATTCTCGCGGACCAGCGCATGGGTGCGCTCGCCCGTTTCGGTGAGGTAGCATGGGAGCTGGGGCCCCGCGAAGCGCGACTCGCTCGCATACGAGAACAGCAGCGGCTCTTCACTCGGCTCCTGGCGATGCATCTCCCCAAGATCGACCGTGGCGCGGTCGACGCGCGGCGGCGTCCCGGTTTTGAGGCGCCGGGTTGGGAAGCCCAGGCGTCGCAACGCCAGCGCCAGCCCTGCCGCGGGAGCTTCGCCGAAACGGCCCTCCGCCTGCACCACTTCGCCCCGAAAGGTCTTGCCGCCCAGGAACGTCCCGGTGGCGAGGACGACGCGCCGCGCATAATAGCGGGAACCGTCGGTACACACGACCCCTCGCACGGCTCCGTCCTCGACGATCAGGTCTTCCACCAAGCCCGCCACGATGCGCAACCCGGCCTGCGCCCGCAGCAACTCCATCGCCTCCCGCGCGTAGCGCGGTTTGTCCATGATCTGCCGCAGCGCCCGCACCGACGGGCCCTTGCTCTCGTTCAGAAACCGCGCGTGGAGGCTGGAGCGGTCGGCCAGGCCACCCATCGCGCCGCCCAGGGCGTCGATCTCGCGCACCAGCTGCCCCTTGGCGCTCCCGCCGATGGAGGGATTGCAGGGGAGGGTGCAGATCTTCTCCGGCGTTCCGGTTACGAGCAGGGTCGACACCCCGAGGCGCGCGCAGGCGAGCGCTGCCTCAACGCCCGCATGGCCACCACCCACGACGATCGCGCCCGCGTCGTCAGTTGCTTTGAAATCGTTCACGATCTGTTAGTCTAGCAGATATGCAGACCCGTACGCTTACCACCCTGGCAGTATTCGCGCTGGCCGTCCTCGTGGGGCACATCACCGATGCGACCACCGGCCAACCGATGCCCGGCATCACCGTCACCCTTTCGGGCGCGAAAGCGCGCGCCACCAAGAGCGGCGCCGCGGGCGCCTACCGCTTCGCGAACGTGGCGCCCGGCCACTACGTGCTGACCATCGTTTCGAGCGACGTTCCGACGCACCATCAGCGCGTGGTCGTCCGCGGCAAGACCACCGTCGTCAATATCTCGGCCTGCAGCACGACCCTCGACTATTCGTGCGCGGGATCCGGCCCCGGGATGTAGCGGTTCCGAAGTCTGCGCCCTCACGCTGCATCGTGCAGCGTGAGGTCCACTCGGCGCTAGCGCGGTTCTTGGGTCGGTGCCGTCCGCCACTGCGGCGCGGCTCGCCAAGGGCCCCTTCTGGGCCCGCTGAAGAATCACCTGAGCGGCATTCACGTCCGCATGGTCGGCGTGCGAACACGCCAAACAGGCAAACTGCAACCCGCAGCGATTCTCCTTCGCAATGTGTCCGCACGCGGCGCACGTTTGCGAGGTGTACTTCGGATCAACGTAGATGACCTCGCGGGCGGCGCTTTCAGCCTTCTCCGCAATCAACTGCGCGATCATACCGAAACCTGCATCGAGCAACGCCCGATTGAGCCCGGCTTTTGCCGCAACGTTGCGGCCGGGTTCTTCGATGGTGCCTTTTGCGCTGCGCGTCATATGGCGCAATCGCAAGCCTTCCAGCACCAACACGTCGTTCGCTTTGATGAGCTTACGTGAGACCTTATGCGCGTAGTCACGGCGCTGCCGAGCGACCTTCTCGTGCAGGCACGCGAGGGAATCAATCGCCTTACGCCGATTCTTCCCGCGCCGCTTACGCTTGGCGACCACGCGCTGCGCCCGCTCGACCTTGAGCCGCCCTTTGACGACGTGCTTCGGGTTGGCGATCAGCTCGCCATCGCTGGTTGCTAGCAAGACCTTCACGCCGCGATCGAGCCCAATCGCGTGCCCGGTTTCCGGCAAAGGCTCAATGGCTCGCTCGCACTCGAATTGGGCATACCAGCGCCCCAGCTTGAAGACCAGCCACGCACGGCCCCATGCGGCGGCACGGCGCGCCCCTTACGCAGCTTCACGCTACCTACGCCCGGAATGCGGACGCGGTGCTGCATCGCATCGAACTTCAGCGCGCGATCGCCATGCGGGTAAGAGATCTGCCGCCATCGGCGGGCAGCCCTAAAGCGCGGGAACCTGGCGTTTCGCCCCGCTTACACCGTCGAAAGAACGCCTGCATCGCCAGATCTAACCGGCGTAGCACCGCATCTTCGATCTCGCGATAGACCCCGGCGAGATGCGCGGATTCCTTGCGTAGCGCGGTCACCTCGGCATACTGCATCTTCATCGAGACGCTCACACCACGCAGCCGATAGGCGTCCTTACGCTGCTGGAGCGCAGCATTGTAAAGATGACGCGTGACGTGGAGCGCGTGGTGAAGCGCCGCGTCTTGCGAGGCGGTCGGGTAGAGTCGCACGGTTTCAATGCGCTTCATCCTGCGATGATAGCAATCCGAGTGCCAACTGGGTGGCCGAGTGGAGCCGCAGAGCGGAAAAGTGCGCCGTTGTCCGTGGCTTGACGGCCGGACGCCTTGCCACCAACGCGGCGCAGTGTCGTCGCCGCTTGCAACGGGGTCGTTCGCATCCTACTCACTACCGTGGACGGCGTGGCCGCGTAGACGGAACGCCAGCCCGATCATCAGCACGCCGAATACCATCGCGTAGGCCCCGATGATGTAGACGATCGTCAGCGCGCCGACTTGCGGAAACGCGACCAGCAGCGCTGCAAAGAGGATCGAGAGCACGCCGCTCACGATGAGCAGCAACTCTCCGGCAATCGCTTTGCGCAACTGGACCGCGGCGACGATTTCGAAGATGCCGGTGAGAAATGCCCAGACGGCGATCGTAATGTAGAGAGCAAACGCGGTGATGTGCGGCTGGAAGAACGTGATCGCCGCGATCGCCAAGCCGATAACGCCCTCGATGACAAACGGCCACCACCGCTCGTGCGCCTCGGCCGCTCGAACCGCCGAAGCAATCGCAAAGACGCCGTCGACGAACGCATACGCGCCGAACAGGATCACCAGCGCGTAAATCGTCGTTCCGGGAATGAGGAATGCCAGGCCGCCGAATAAGACGGCGGCAAAACCGCGCAGTAGGAGCGCCCACCAGTTACGCGCGAGTGAGTGGAGCATGTGATACCTCGTTAAAAGCGTGATCGCAGCGACCTTCGGTTGCGCTCGGCCCGCTCCTTGTCGCGCTATTTGCCGATGCAGAAGCGCGCGAAGACCCCCGTGACGATCTCCTCGTTCGCCACGTCTCCGCTGATATGGCCCAGCACCGCAAAGGCCGCTTGCAGATCGCCGACGATAAAATCGCCGGCATCGCCGCGAGCCAGCGTTGCGCGAGCGTTTTCGAGTGCATCGAGCGCTTCGTAGACCGCGGCAAATTCGCGCGCGGACGCGATGTGCGGCCGCTCCAGATCCGGGCGTTCGCTCGCCCACCCGGCGCGCGCGATCGCGGCACGCAATGCATCCAGCGTCTTTCGCTCGCGCACGCTTCCCACCACGTCGGCATCGTCACCGAGCATCGCTACCGCCGCTTCGCCGAGATCGGCCTTATTTGCAAACACCACCCGCGCGCGATCGCGCGTTCGTTCCAGGAGCGCCCGCGCGTCGGCCGTCAACGGCTGCGATGCATCGACGACGATCAGCGCGATGCGCGCGGCTTCAAGCGCATGCTGCGTGCGTTCGATACCGGCCGCTTCCAAGCGGTCCGCATGTTCGCGAATGCCCGCGGTATCGACGACGCGCACGCGCACGCCCTCGATAACGATCGCTTCCTCGATCGTATCGCGCGTGGTTCCCGCGATATCCGAAACCAGCGCGCGCTCTTCGCCCACGAGCGCGTTGAGCAGCGAGGATTTGCCCGCGTTGGGCGGCCCTACGATGGCCACCGCAATGCCTTCGCGCACGAGCCGCCCCGCTTCGCCGGCGCGCAGCATGCCGCGTAACGCGAGGTCGAGCGCTTCCAGCGACGTTTCCAGGCGCTCGCGCGGGGGCTCGGGAACTTCGTCGGGGAAATCGATCGCTCCGGCGAGCTCTTCCAACATCGTTCCGAGTTGCGCGCGCAGCGCCCGCACCTCGGATGCCAGGCCTCCGGCGAGATTCGCAAAGGCCGCGCGCGCTGCGGAGCGCGTCTCCGCATCGATCAAATCCGCCACGGCGGCGGCCGCGTGCAGATCCAACTTGCCGTTCATGAATGCGCGCTGCGTAAACTCACCGGGCTGCGCCAGTCGTGCGCCGGCCGCGAGCAACGAACGCAGTACTTCGCTCGCAACGACGGGCGAGCCGTGCACGTGGAGCTCGAGCGTATCTTCGCCCGTGTAACTCTGGGGTGCTTGCGCGAAGAGCGCGATCCCGCGATCGATCGCGCGGCCATCGGCATCGAGTACCGCGACGTATTGCGCGACGTGCGGGCGCAGACGCGCTTCGGGGACGACGCTCAGAGCGAGCGCCCGTACGCCCGGGCCGCTGGCGCGAACGATCGAGATCGCGCCACGCCCCGGCGGCGTCGCAATCGCCGCGATCGTTCGCTCGGCGCTCACCGGGTTATGTGGCGGCTACGTCGGGAAGATGACGACGCAGCGCTCGGGCTCTTCGCCTTCGGATTCGGTGCGCACCAGCTCGTTGTCTTGGATCGAAAGATGCACGATTTTGCGCTCCGACGGCAGCATCGGTTCCATCTTCTGCGGCTTCTTTTCGAGCAGCACGCGTTCGACCGTTTCAAACGCGAGATTCTTGAGCTGCTCGGCCCGGCGGGCGCGGTAGCCTTCGGCATCGATCGTGTAGTAACGGCGATTGTTCCGCACGCCCACATTGATCATGTTGTTGAAAATGAGGTTGATCGCTTCGAGCGTGTTCCCGTGGCGACCGATCAGCATCGCAAGATCCGGGCCCGTCACCTCGAGATACTCGCCCTCGGGACGCGGAATATAGGCGATGTCCGCGTGCTGCACGCCCATCAGGTTGAGCAACGCGTCGAGCAGTGCGTGCGCCGGCTTGGCGTTATCAGGCAAGGCTTGCCCGGGTGCGCTCGGGCCGCGGTGAAAGTTTCCGCCACCGCCGCCGTAACCGCGTCCGCCGCCGTAGCCGCCCGGCCCACGCCGGCCGCCGCCACCGCCGCCGCCGTATCCGCCCGGGCCCGGGCGCCGGTTACCGCCGCCTTCACGCGGGGCGCCGCCCTTGCCGGGAATGTTGCGGTCGCGAATATTCGCAGGCTGTTCTTCGAACTCGAAATCGTCTTCGTAAAGCATCGGTCGTTAGGCGCCTTTCGTGGATTTTTTCTTCGACTTCTTCGCCGG
>Ga0207416_1000365_pt1 | contig 80527 bp, 76 predicted proteins | sample PaiPotPPM11metaG_FD_184107 | JGI IMG/M metagenome (GOLD analysis project Ga0207416, IMG submission 184107) | Iron sulfur acid spring bacterial and archeal communities from Banff, Canada, to study Microbial Dark Matter (Phase II) - Paint Pots PPM... ... | reverse complement strand
AAAAGAACCAAGACCAGCGATTGGCCGCCTACGTAGTTTGGGTGCCCGAACTGGGCGCTCAGTTAAAAGATGTTGCACCCGCCACAGTTCTGGTCCCTGATCAGCGAGCTAGACAATATTGGGATCCAGACGAGGTCGTCGGCATTAGGTACGGGCGCGTTCTCGAAATCGATCGACCAGCCTGGGATGTGTACATGTTGTTCAAACCCGGAACGGTTTGGCATCAAGGTGAACCGCCGAAGCCTGACTTTTGGATGCACCAACTCGGTGGGGTGACCAACGCCCCGAGACTGGACCCAGATGAATTTGCTCGACGGACCAGTCAGCTGCTCGATAAGCGCTAAGGGTAGGCCGCAGGCGGTGGCCGGTTACTTGAGGTCCTCCACAAACTCGGCGGACCCGCTTTTTCCCTGAATCGCTGCTCGCGCGTCGAAAACCCATTTGGTCTGGTACGTGAGATTTGCCACGGCGGAGTACGTGCCATCGCCATTGTCTTGAAGGTGGAGCGAAGGTCCCGACATCTGCATGTCGGGCATTTTCGAGCCCATTGTAACGGTCGCGCCCGTAACTGGTTTACCGCTCGCGTCCTTCACCGTGAGAGTTAAGGTCTCGCTCCCTAGTTTGGGCGGAGCCGGTTCGAACGAAAGGGTCATTGAGAAATCACCGTTCGAAGAGACTGGCGCGCCCGTGGTCCCGGTCGAGCCTGTTTTGCCTGAGCAGCCCGCGAGCAACAAGATTGATGCTCCTAGTAGCGCGACATTACGCATGTTTTGCCTCCTTTACCATGGATCGGCGGCCGCGTGGTGGACACCGGCGATCGCCACGTCATATCTCTCTTGAGCTTGCAGCAGCCCGAGGCGCGAGCTTGCTGTAATTGCAAGTGCGTCGAGCACTTCCAATTGAGTTCCCTTGCCCGTTTGTTGCCGTAAGCGCGCAACGCGAAGGTTTTCCGAAGCGTCGTCTAAGGCTGCCTGCGCTGTCTGCAGGTTCCGGTGAGCCGCGTCAAGCTCGCGCCAAGCATTCGCCACGGCATTTTGCACCATCAGCTGCTGACGTTCGAAATCTGCTTGCGCCTTTGCCAAAGTGGCGCTCGCCTGCATAAGCGCACCGTGGCGAGTGCCGCCGTCGATAATCGGCAGCGTCACAGACACGCCGACCTGCCCTCCCGAAGAGCCAAGCGGGGGGTTGGAACTTCCATTATAGGTCTGCCCTGTTACAGCCGCGGTCGGCACGTATGCGGCCCGGGCTTGGTCGAGCGTCGCTTGCGCGGCATCGTGTCGGAGGCGAGCTGCACGGACTGCGGGCTGCTGCAGTAGTGCCCGTTGCGTCACCGCCATGAGAGTGTCGCTATATACAGCCGTTTCGAATCTGTCTGGAATGGCCACGTCTGACGCCATGTCGAAATCGAGCAGGAGCTTGAGGTCGTTAGAAGATTCATCGCGTTCGGCAGCTGCATCTTCTGCCATCTGCTGCGCTTGCGCCAATGCCGCGCGAGCACGCGACAACTCGTACCGCGGCTTCTTGCCGATGCGGACGCGCAGCTCGACGAATCGTACGTTCGTCTCCTGATCCGATACTGCTGCTTGCTGAGCGTGGGCTGCCGCAACGCCGAGCAGCGCACGGTCGTAGGCCTTTACCGCATTCAATGCAGCATCGTTCTCCGTTGCGCTGAAATCCGCCGAAGCAGCGTCAGCAGAAAGCCTCCCAGCACGCACAGCCGAGTATCCTGCAAGGTTGAACACTGACATGCTCGCCGTCAGCGATGCGTACGTTTGTACTGCTTCGGGCATGCCGAACTGCGGCAGGTGGATATTTGTGTGGTTACCGGAGACCGCTATCTGAGGAAGGACTGCGCTATATTGTCCGATCGCCACTCCGCGCGCCGACGCAGCATCTGCCATCGCCATGCGAACATCGAACCCCGCGGAGGTCGCACGGGCGATTGCCTGAGCCTTAGACAGAGGCCCATTCCACTGCTGGGGTGCTGCCTGCGCCGGCTGCCAGGTTGCCAATACGACCGCCGCTGCGAAAAGCGCCTTATGCACGCGCGCTCTCCTCACGCGGGCCAACCTGGCGATGCCGCCACCGCTCCGCCAGATCATCAAACGTCGCGTGCAGCGCGGGTACAACAAACAACGTGAGCAGCGTGGAGATCCCGAACCCCCCGATAATGACGGTCGCGAGGGGAGAAAACGCGTCGACGCCGGTTTTGGGGAAAAACGCTACCGGCGCCAGTACGATGATGCTAACGATAGTGGTCATCATAATCGGCCGCAAACGGATGGGCCCGGCTTCCAAGATTGCTTCGTCACGCGGCATGCCCTCAGCGCGCTTTCTTATGATGAGGTCGAGCAGCAATATCGCATTGCTCACGGCCATTCCATTTGCCACCACGATGCCCAAAATCGAAACAGTTGAAAAATTCTGATGCGCCAGCAGGAGCGCTCCGAAAACCCCGAGGAGCTGGAGCGGAATTGCAAGCAGCATGACGAGCGGCTCCACGAACGAGCGGAATTGTGCAACGAGCAATAGGTAGATGAACACGGCCGCAATCGCCATGGCATCGAGCAGCCGAGTAAAGCTGGTCATCATTTCCGTCATGTCACCTCGCATCTCGATGCCGTACCCGAGGGGCAGCGGCACGGACGCCAAAGCCGCCATCAATACATCCATGGAGAGCGCCATCTCGCCGCGGCCACCTTTGCGATAGTAGCCGAGCACGGAGACAGTGCGACGCAAACCATCGTGTTCGATGGCAGTGGGCGCCACAGATCGCACGACACGAGCTAAACTCGTCAGCGGCACGACTTCGCCTTCCTTGCCCACGATTTGCACGCTCGAGAGATCGCTTGCAGTGGCACGATCTTGACCTCCGTAACGGATGAGGATCGTGTCATGGCGCAGATTTTCCGGGTTGAAGTATTCCGTTGTGAGACCGCCGTGGGTCGCGTAGTAGACTTGCATGAGTACGTCGCTCGGCATCAAGCCGATCTGCGATGCGCGTGTCCGGTCGATAAGAATTGATTGCTCGGGCTGTGCCAGCGTCGTCGATGTCGCCGCTTGCACGAGCCCCGGTTCTCGCCGAGCGATGTCGCCCACTTGGTCGGCGAGCCTATGAAGCTCGCTTGGGTTCGGGCCGCTAAGGAGCAGTTCAACGGGCGCATTGGTTGTGGACATGACGTCGCTGCCCATCTCCTTGAGCGCAATGCGGCGCACCCCAGGGATAGCGGCGCTGGCTTGCCGGTACACGTCGTCCATAACTTGCCAGATCGTGCGCTTACGATTTTCCTTGGGGACAAACGTGATTGTGTACGACGCGGCGTAGACGCCGTTCATCGCACCGCCAGTGAAATACGAACCTGCCGGCTCCTCGCCGATTTCGGCGGAGACTTTTTCGATCTCCGGCTGAGCCTGCATGATCCGCTCAAACGCTTTGGCCTTCTCATTCATTGCGTCAAATGAGGTGCCGGGATCAGCCTCGAGATATGCGCTCCCTTGGCCCGTATCGGCAAGCGGCATCATCTCGCTGCCGATGAACGGAATAAGCGACAGGGCGACGTATGTCAGGATTGCGGCGCCACCAAGCAGCGTGATGCGATTTCCAAGGCTCCAGCGCAAACCGCGACGGTAAGCGTCTTCAACCTTGATGAGCGCGGCGCGTGCGGGTTGCAGCCAACGCGCGATCACCCCGTCAAGACGAGTGCGCCAGCCAAACGGCTTCGACTCTGAGCCGGTGAAGAGATATGCGGCGAGCAGCGGCGTCAACGTCAACGAAACCATGAGCGAAGCGAGCAGTGCGAATACGATCGGCCACACCAGACCGACGAACATGATCTGCGTTATGCCGCCGCTCGTAAGCAGTGGGATGACGGCGAGCATCATCACTCCGGTCGCGGCGGCAACTGGCAAAATGACCTCAAGCGTACCGTCAACGGCGGCCTGTCTCGGCGTTTTGCCCATGCCGAGATGGCGGTGAACCGCGTGGATGACCACGATCGATCCGTCCACCAGCGGACCGATGGACAGCAGTAAGCCAAGCAGCGTGGAACTGTTAATTGAAAAGCGCATCGGTGCGAACAACAAGATAGCGATGCTTAGACACGTCGGAATTGCTGCCACGACGACGACCGTGGCGCTGAGATCTTCAAGGAATACCAACAACACCAGTCCGGCGAGGATAACGCTCACAAAAAGCTCCTCGAACATGTTGCGCTTCAGCGCGGATACAAACCGGGAGTTGTCGTATGCCGGACGTAACTTCAAGCCGGGATGAGCGCGCTCGATTTGCGCCACTTTGTCCATGACTGCCGCGATAATCTGGGGAGAACTCGCGTCGGGGTTCTCGATCACCGAGACTTCGACCGCATCCATGCCGTTCAGACGGTATGCCGAGCGCTGTTCTGAAGGTCCGTCGATAACAGAGGCGACGTCGCGCAAGAACACAGTGCGGCCACTCGTCGTGGCCAGCGGGTAATCAAGCATCTCGAGCGCCGATTTGACCCGCAAGTCGCCGCGTACGAGGGCCTCGCGCGTCGGACTCGTGAGCGTGCCTCCAGAACGGCTAAGGTTCTGCGCGTCAATTGCACCGCTCACATCTGCGAGCGATAGGCCGTACGCGGCAGCCTTCGCGCGATCGACCACCACCTGAAGTTGACGCTGGCGGCCACCGAAGACTTGCACCGTCTGCACGCCGGGCGTCGCCTTGAGTTCGCTGACTATCTGGTTTGCAGCGAATTGACGAAGTTCAACGGGACTCCAGCCGACGCCGGTAAGGGCAAGCACAAGCACAGGCGTGTTGAGCGGATCGACGGGTATGACCCACGACGGCTTGAGGTTTGCTCGATCATAAGGAAGGTCGGCCTGCGCCTGTTGGACGATTTGCTGCACATCGACAAGCGCGCGCTGCATGTTGTAACCGTATGGAAATTGCAGTGTGACGATGGAGAGATCCGGCTGCGACACTGACCGGATGAAGCGTATGCCGCGCAAGTCAGTCATGCGCTGCTCAATCGGTTTGGTGAAGTATGTCTCGACGTCTTGCGGTGCGTAGCCCGGTACCATTGTCACGACGCTGACTTGCGGGCTCTCCACATACGGCATCATTCTGGTGGGCAATACGAAGAGCGCGGCGGTGATTGCGGCGATGACGAGCGCGAGATAAATGACGATGACGGTATGCGGATGGCGTAACGCCCAACCCGGCACGCCGCCGCCCACGATATTCTTCATGACGCACGCCCCGCAATGGGCATGCCCTCTTCAAGATCGGCCGCGCCTTCGACGACGACTCGATCACCCGATTTGATCTCGCCGGCTACTTGCGCTGTAGTGCCGTCGTCCGACAGTACCTTCACCGGTACACGATGCGCTGCACCGTCCACATCGGTCCAGACCACGGTGTCGGGCCCTGCACCCACAATCGCGGATGATGGAACGCTCACGCCAGAACGCGAGCGTGCCGACGGACCAAAGATAAGTACCCGCACGTAAGTGCCCGGCACGAAGCGCCCGTCTGGATTGTCGACGATCGCCTCCACCTGTGCAGTGTGCGTTGTGGGGTCGGCGGCGGGTTGTATGGATGTTACTGTCGCGTGGACGACACGACCGCTCGGTAGAGCCGCATCCAGCCGAGATCCTGTGCGAATGCCGGAAAGATCTTCCTGAGCGACGTTGGCTTGAATGCGGGCTTTATTGATGACGGCAATACGCAGCACCGGCGTGCCGGACTGTACATACGAGCCAGGGTCGATCAGTCGCTTTACGACGATCCCGTCGCTGGGCGCGACGATACGCGTGTAGCCTGCCATGATAACAGCCGCCTCAGCTGCAGCACCCGACGAGGCAGCGCGTTCCTGAGCGGAAACCGCCTGTTGCCGAGTCATCTCGATATTCGCTTGCGCGTCACGTACACTGCGCACTGCCGACTCCGCGTCGGCGTATGCGGCCGCGGCCTGGGCCTTTTCATCATCGTATTCTTGTTGCGAAACAGCACCGTTGTCGAGTAATAGCTTTTCGCGCTGCATTTCCGACTGCCAATACCGCGAGCGCTCGGCTTTGGCGGCGGCGTCCGCTTCTGCTATTGCAAGCCCATTGGGTGCGTGATGATGCGCTTCGATCATCGCAGCCTCTGCCGCGGCCTGATCCGAACGAGCGCTCGCCGACGCCGCTGACGCCTGCGCGCCCAGCTCCGGCTCTTCCAGGAAGGCGAGCGTCTGGCCGGCAAAAACGTGGGTACCACTGTAGGCGGTGAAGTTGCGGAGAATCCCTGGAGCGCGTGCGGCTACATCCTCCGTTACAAGCGCTTGAATCGCCCCGGGTGCTGCAATGACAGGACCGGAAGACAAGCGCCCCGCGCGGGCGAGCGTGACCGGAATTGGCGCTGAGCCTTGAACGTTGGACATGGCGGACATGTCCATCGACGGCGGCGCAAATCGACTTTGGATGATCGCCGCGACGATCACGACAATCACGGCGATCGCTGTGAGTGTCACTGTCGAACGATTGAGCCACTCCGGCATCCGGCCGCTTGCGCGCAGTGAGCGCGCGATAAACAAAGCCGCAAAGGCGCCCAGCGCGATCAAGATGGCGAGCGCTAGCGCCAAGCCCCGCCACACATCTTCGTGACCCGCGCTCATGGCCGCCATCGCGCCACCGGATGCAGACGACACGCCACCGACTATGTCGAACGCAAAGCGAGCCGAACCCGTAAATCCGCCGGCAAAATGAAGCGTGAGCGCCCATTGCGTCGCCTCAGCCATCGGCAATTGAAACGTCCATCGGTTCGGCTGGCCCGTAACTCTCACTGCGGTCCCTGAGGCACCCGACATACTCATCGTTGGCATAGCGGATGAGTATGTGACAGTTGTTTTGGCCAGCGCATCTTGAGCGATTCCCTCGACGCCGACCGTAACCACTTCCGTTCCAGGCTGTGGCGGATCTGGCGATAGCGAAAGCAATACGCGCGCATCGCCGATATTGGCAATCATCGCAGACGCCAAGGAGGGAGCCGGAGCAAGTGCTAAGACGCTTAGCAGTAGCACACAAAAAAAGAGACTATTGGATTTCATGGATCCCTTCCATATGTAGTGAGCATACTGCCGGCTTTTGCGAAGCGAAAACTGGCGCGACGATACCGCCGGCGACGATCACCGCAAGAGCCAATCCTAGCGCGAATCGACGGATTGCGGGAGCCACCTGTGCAGATCGCTCCGGTTGCGGTTCTTGCAGCAAGGCTGCAATCCGCGAAACAACAGTTGAGCTCCGGGACCCGGAGAACGAGGTCGTGCCGGCGAGTGCCAAACCGCTCTTTGCGAAGCTAACGAGGGCACGAGCCAAAGTGTCGTATCCCGCGGTCTGCGCAGCAGAGCGGTCAGCCGCTAACTCCCGCGCGAGCTTATAGGTTTCAACAAGGTCGGATGCGGGCAATGGCAGCAAATCTGCAAAAAATAAAAGGCAGACGGCGAGTATCTGATCTCCGCGCATGGTGTGCGCGCGCTCGTGGAGCAAAGCTGCCTTCAACTCTTCATCTCCAAGTGCGCGCAACGTTCCGTCAGAGACAAGCACGACAGGCGCGACTACCCCGGCAAGCGCGCACAAGGGGGCGTCGGCGCGGATCTCTCGCACGCGCAGGCCATATGAGGTAGCCAGTTCTTGGAGGCGCTTCGACGCAGCCCTTGAGGACCGCACAAGGCTGCGGAGATCTCGGTTTCGAGAGAACGCTAGCCAAGCGGCGCGCGCAATCGCGGCGACGGCTAACAGCGCGATCGAACCAAAAACTATGCGGCCGCCAGGCATCGTCCAGCATGCCGTATTCGCACCGCGCACCAAAGCGAACACGGAGAGCGCAAGAAACAGCGCACCTGGAAGACTCGCGGCGAAAGCCGCGTATGGTGCCTGCCACGCCGGATCGTCAGCCATGCGGAAGATCTGGGGAGCAAGCAGCCGAGAGCCAATCCAAGCGGCAGGCGGAATCACGACGATCGCGCAGAGCGAGCCAAGGACTGCCTCCGAATGCGCACACTGGGCAAAAAATAGCACGACGTCGTTCATCGCCGGCTCGCCTTCTTTCGCTGCGCTAAGAGGCGTTCAAATTCTGCGATGGTTTGAGGGTCGGCCGAGAGTTCGTCTGCCAAATGGGTAAGAAGCGGATTCCGGTAGTCGCGCAACAACGAGCTTACCACCCCATCGACGATATCGCGCTCGAATTCTTGCTTCGTCTGCTTTGCGGCGAAGGAATTCGCGCGTCCATTTGCACGCTTTGACAAGTAACCTTTGTGAGCCAGGTTTGTTAGGATCGTCTTGATGGTTGAGTAGGCCAACGCCTTGCGCCGCTGATTCAGCAGGTGCATAACGTCTGCGACGGTCACGGGTACCCCCGCGAGCCAGACAGCATTAATCACGTCGGCCTCCAGCGGCCCGAGAACGGCTGCGGAGCCGTGTTCTCCCGGCTTGAAAATACGCGTACGCATCTGTATCTGCTAACCCTTTTAGCAGTATCGGCAAATACCTGTCGGTTCCTGAGGAAAAGGCTCAAACTAGCACAGTCACCAGACTTCGACCCCAGGAATTATCGGGTGTGCCGACCTATCTTTCGCTGCGCTATATATGAAAATGCTGATCGACGACGATCATTGTTCCGCGGTAGTTCGATGACGGGCCTCCAACGATCGACGGCAATCCGCTAAAGGCGGTACTGCGGAGCTGCACGAGCACGACGGCGTCTTGCGATTCCGCCAGCTGTGCGCCCGCAAAGGTGACATTCTGCGCGTAGTTCACGTTCGTGAGGCTGCCTTGCGCCCACGATCCTCGCATCGCGAAGCGACCGTATCCAAGTGACACTAACGTCTGTTTGGTCAAAGACTTCGATGCTGCAAAAACAACTTGTGGTGCATTGAGCGAGACCGCGTCCTGAGGAAACGCGGGTTGAAAATCCCGATGCATCGTATCAGCGACGTAGTCAATCGTCAGATCGGCGACTTTGGGGTGCCATGCCAGCCAGGCGGCATACTGATGCATCTGGCCGAGCGTGCCTGCTCCGGGCCGTTGCGGGAGAAAGAACCCCTCAACGAAACCGGTCTGAGTTCCGTTGTCAGTCGTTGCTGCCTCGATTTGCTGATACGATCCATACGCCGCGCGAAACTCAAAGGGTCCGCCTCTGAGCGCATAGCGCAAACGATAGCCCTCGCGGTTCGCCCCGACGACTGTGTTGTCGACCAGCTGGTACGTCGATTTGAGCCAGATGCCGGGCCACGACCAGGCGACGCTCCAGATGTTCTCAGGCACACCATACGGCAAATATGCCGTAGCGTAGCGCGGCTCGAATCTGTATCCCTCGATCGAGGTTATCGCGTGACCAGATGTGCGTATGAGCGCTACGTGATAGTAGCCACCCGGCACGGCTGTGCCAGGTTTGAGAACATTGTTGGCATCGTACCAAGCACGGCCTACTTCAACCAGGCCGTCAAAAGGGCCGGCCCAATGAAACGCGCCGCGCAGGCCGGCGATAGTTTGGGACTGTCCGCCAAGCAAGCTTGTGGGCAACTCGCCTTGAGGGCCTGCATTCAACTGCGCGTTTGTGCCGAACAATACCGTCGTGTTCAGGATGTTGCCGCTTGTCGCCACATGCAGCAGCTCGCCCGAAAAGCGCGTGCCGCCACCGCGATCCAAGGCGATCGAGCCGAGCGTTATCCGGGCAGATGTTCCTCGCAGCGAGGGCAAAGCCGCATTTGTCATCTCAACCGTCGTCGACTTCTCGTGGAGCGTGACATCGACACCTTGTAGCGGCAACGCGGACGCAAGAGCTGGCCAAGCGTCGAGGGTGGGGGCACCGTTGGCTAAACTTTCAGCGGTCTGCGCGATGACCGCGGGCGTGAGGCTCGTTAAAGGAGGCTGTGCGAACACGAAGCTATCGCTCTGCTTGAGGTTGAACCAGCCGCCGCGCAAAAGCCAAGCGCAGTCGTGAGAGCCGACCGATCCACCGAGAATAGAAGCGCGCGTATTCGTGCCGTCATCCTGCCCAGCGTGGGTTGGAAAAGTGATTGAGTATGGAAGCGCCTGCGATCCCAGATGTGGATTGAGCGTCGGCATGAGCGGCTCTGTCCAATACACGTTGTTCGTGACGCTGCCGGTTACGTGCCCGAACCCGGACTCAAGCGATGCGTCAATTCGCTGACTCGTGTACTGCGTCGTGAGGATGAACTGCGCAACGCCCCCGATGCCTGGAGTGTTCGGTATACTTGCAAAAGTATCGTACGGCGTCATGGGAGAGAGCGGGCTGACGCCGGCAAAACCAGCGCCTTCCGGTGGCTGTATCCCAGGACCATCCGCCGCTTGATCGACAAACGACGCAAAACCATCCAACGAATTGCTCCAACCAAGTCGCGGCAAGGGCGACGGAGTTGGCGTTGGATCCGCGAGTACCACGCTGGATGTCGCGCTCAAAAAAAAAGCGGCCGCAACGATGCTCGTTCGTTTCCAGCGATGCATCATGTATAGTGCGAGCATGAGCGCAGGAATTCCCACGACATGCCAGCTTCCGGTTAGCTCAGGAGCGGAGGGCTGGGATCTCCAGGCGTCAAGTTTTCTTGCGAGCGGGCCGGTCGCCTCAAGACGTTGCGTTTTGTCAACCGAGCTTCATACTAGGGGTACAGGCGCAATAAACAGCGCTGGAGAAACAGGTAACGATACGTGAAACGAAATTCAACGGATCTAAAGATCCGTTGCTACAGATCGAGGTTGACTTCATGGCCGTCTACACGAAGACCAGCGTACCACCGGGAGCTCGCACACTCCCGCGTGAGTACTACACGTCGACCAACGTCTTCGATCTCGAAGGCGAGCGGGTGTTTTCGCAGCGCTGGTTGTTCGTGGGCCGCGAAGAGCAGATCCCCAAAACGGGTGACTATTTCCTTGCGAACCCGGGTAAGGAGAGCCTCATCATCGTGCGCGGACAAGATAGCAAGATCCGCGCCTTTTACAACGTGTGCCGGCATCGGGGCACGCGCATTTGCGAACAGGAGCAGGGCAAGTTTACCGGCTCGATCATGTGCCCCTATCATGCGTGGACGTACGGTTTGGACGGCCGGCTCATGGCGGCACGCAACATGGACGGGGTCGCCGACTTTGACAAGAGCCTCTATACTCTCAACGAAGCGGCGCTCGCTACGTGGGAGGGTTTCATTTTTATCAACCTATCCGTGCACCCGGAGCCGTTTGGGGAGGCCTTCGCACCGCTCGTGGGCCGCTTTTCGAAATGGCATATCGGCGAGTTGCGAGTCGCTAAAACTATTACATACGATCTCAAGTGCAACTGGAAGCTTATCATCCAAAACTATTCGGAGTGTTACCATTGTCCGGTTGTTCATCCGGCGCTCGACAAGCTGACGCCGTACGACAGCGGACGCAACGACCTGGGCGAGGGCCCATATCTCGGTGGTTACATGACGATGCGTACGTCAGGCTCGCGCATGTCGATGAGCGGCACGTCGCCTTATCCGCCCATTGGCGAAGTCGCAGGCGAAGAGCTCGATCATGTGTACTACTACGCGATCTTCCCCTCGATGTTGTTGAGCCTCGAGCCCGACTATGTCATGGTGCATCGCGTCATCCCGGTGGCTATGAATCGATCGACCATCATATGCCAGTGGCTGTTCCACCCCGACACTATCGCATCGAACGGTTTTGATCCGAGTGATGCAGTGGAATTCTGGGACATGACCAATCGTCAAGATTGGCATGTTTGCGAACTGTCACAGTTGGGCATTGAGTCGAAGTCGTACACGCCAGGTCCCTATGCAAACCAGGAGGGACTGTTATTCCAGTTCGACCGGTTCTATCGCAGCGTTATGGAGTCGTAATTTTGGCGAGAGTCAAAGCGCTCCGAACAATATGCCCCGTTTTGCTGTGCGCGGGCATATTTTTTTTGCCGGGCGCAGTTAAGGGCGAATCAAACAATTTTCAGGCGATGCGGTGGAGATCCGTCGGGCCGGCGCTCGCCGGCGGCCGCGTTGCCGCGGTTGCCGGCAGCGATGCGGATCCGCTGCTCTATTATTTTGGCGCAGCCGGCGGCGGAGTATGGCGAACAACCAACGGCGGCGTAACATGGGATGATGTTTTTGCGAAACTGCCGGTGGCGTCAATCGGCGCCATCGCGATCGCACCGTCTAACAAGAATATCGTGTGGGTCGGGACGGGTGAATCCAAGCCCAGGAACGACATCACGCTTGGCGACGGCATGTGGAAGAGCATCGACGGCGGTAAGTCGTGGCAACGCGCAGGTATCGAGGCGGCAACTATTGCTCGCATTCTCATCGATCGCCGCAATCCAAACATCGTTCTCGTCGGTACTCTGGGCGACCCATACAAAGACAGCCACGAGCGTGGCGTGTATCGAACTGCCGACGGCGGCAAGACCTGGCAACAGACGCTTTATGTCGGGACCTCAAGCGGTGCGAGCGATCTTGCGTGGGATCCACGTGGCGGGAAGCTCGTGTTCGCCGGAATCTGGCAGATTCGACGCGTGCCGTGGAACTTCACGAGTGGTGGTCCAGATGACGGGCTGTATCGCTCCCGAGATGGCGGCGTCACGTGGACGCGCTTGCAGGGCAACGGATTACCTGCCGGGATCTTGGGGCGCATTGGTGTCGCGGTTGCACCGAGCAAACCGCGCGTTGTCTACGCGCTCATTCAATCGAGCGAGGGCGCGCTGTGGCGGTCAACCGACGGCGGCGATCATTGGCAGCTCATGACGCGTGACTCGTATGTTAACCAGCGTCCTTTCTACATGAGCCGGCTTGAAGTGGACCCCCGCAATCCCAATCATGTGTTCTTCCTCTCCGAAGATCTGGTCGAGTCCTACGACGGCGGCCGAACGATTCATACGGTCGACGCTCAAACGCATCAGGACCACCACGGCTTGTGGATCGCCGCAAACGGTCTCCGCATGATCAATGCCAACGATGGCGGCGCGCCGATCAGCCTCGATGGAGGCAAAACCTGGGACTGGCGCTTGAACGTCAGCATCTCGCAGATTTACCGCCTGGGCTATGATATGGCGACTCCGTACAACGTGTGCGGCGGGCTTCAGGACAATGACTCATATTGCGGGCCATCCGACAGCTTAAGCCCGCTCGGCATCCTCAATCACGACTGGCGCGACGTCGGCAACGACAGTGATGGGTCGTGGGTTTGGCCCGATCCTATCGACCAAAATCTCGTGTGGGTCGTCGGCGTGCGTAACCTCAACGGCCAGCTGACGATTTACGACAAACGGTCGCGGCAGAATCACGACGTGACGCCGTACGTTCGCGACACAAATGGGCGCGCGCTTGCCGGCCTTCCATACCGGTTCAATTGGGAGGCGCCCCTGGCGTTCTCACATGTCGATCCCCACACTGCGTATTACGGTGGCAACGTCGTGTGGAAGACACAAGATTTGGGCCGGCACTGGCAGCAGATCAGCCCTGACCTCACGCTCAACGACCCAACGCACCAACAAGTCGCCGGCGGGCCTATCAACACCGACATTTCGGGCGCCGAGTTTTACGACACGATCTTGGATATCGCGCCTTCGAGCGTAGATGGCAGTGTCATCTGGGTCGGTACGGACGATGGTCTCGTGCAGCTTACGCGCGATGGCGGCGCGCATTGGAAAAATGTCACGGTGGCGAACGTTCCCGCATATGGACGGGTTGAGAGTGTTGAGGCTTCTCCCTACGCTACCGCTGCGGCCTTTGCGATCGTTGACCGGCGTTTCTCCGGCGACCAGTCACCCTATATCTATGCAACCTCGGATTATGGCGCTAGCTGGAAATCCGTCGTAGGAGATCTCCCGCCTGACGAGATCATCCACGTCGTCCGGCAAGATCCCCGTAACGCTGCTGTTCTGTACGCCGGCGGAGAGCACGGAGTCTGGATCAGTGCGAATGCCGGTGCGCACTGGCAACGTCTTGGCACGAACATGCCGACGGTCTCGGTGCACGACCTGAGGATCCATCCGCGTGACCACGACCTCATCGCAGCCACGCACGGGCGTGGTTTGTGGATCCTCGACGACGTCACGCCGATCGAAGGGTGGGCCGGCGCGACAGCCGGGACCGCAGAATTTTTTCAACCTCGCGACGCCTATACGTTTTTCCGGTGGTGGTTGTACGAGTACGGTTACGGCGGTCCCAGCGGAGCAACATGTTGTCCACCGCAAAACCAATTCATCGGCGAGAACCCGGCAAGCGGCATCCTCTTCAACTTCTATCTCTCGCGGCCGGCAAAAAAGGCACCGACCATAACGATTACCGATGCGTCCGCGCGCGTTGTGGCGCGCATTCCAGCCTCAAACGATGCCGGCATCAACCGGGTTACGTGGGATTTGACCGAGTTCTCTCCGGAGCCGTGGCGGATAGCTCGCACGTGGAACCAAGGTCCATCGGGGCAGACGGTCATCCCTGGAACGTACCGAGCCGCACTGGACGTGGATGGCCGTGTGATAACCCGAACGTTTCAAGTAAAGCCGGATCCCCGCGCGCGCTGGACGCAAGCAGATTACCTCGAGCGACATGCCTTTTTGAGCAACCTGCTCGACGAAGTAGATCGCATTGACAAGGCGCTCAATCATCTCGACGCGCTTCGCGGCATGCTGGCGAGAAAGATCGAGACGCTGAAGTCAACCCACGCACCGGGGGCCCAGATTCAATCCGCCCAAGATCTTGCGCACCGGGCCCAAGTTGTGTACGCTGAGATCACCTCGAGTCCACGAAACGCTGAAGACAACCAATGGAGAGCTGACAAACTGCGCGAGCGCTTGCTTATTCTTCTCGATACCTACGATCTGCTATCTCAGGGACCGCCATCGGCGGCGCACAGACGTGAGGCAAGCGAAATACGGCCCTTACTCGATGCTGCGATGTCGCACTATCGCAACCTAATTCATATGATACCGGGAGGTTGATCGTGATTGTAGCGGATGATCTTTGGATCGCAATCGTCGTCGTGCTCCTTGTTTTGATTCTGCTTGCTGTGACAGGGCATCTGAAGCTTTAAGCAACGGAATTTCCCAAGACGTGGGACGGGACAGGCAACGCAGCTGGACGTTGATGGGTATAACTATATGCGCCCAGGTGGAAGGAGGTCTTCGCCGTGGATGCATTGGTTCTCGTACTCATCGTACTGATTCTTCTCGCAGTTACGGGCCACTTGAAGCTCTAGATACAAAAAAGCGGCGCTGAAAAAACGCCGCTTCTTCTTCTTGGTGTGACGGCTGCCACGCAGCGAGTCATCGGACATGGGGTACCATATTACTAAAGAGAAAAATCAAGGAGGGGCTTTTCATGGATGTGTTGATTGTCATACTCGTAGTGTTGATCTTGCTGGCAGTGACGGGCCACTTGAAGCTCTAGGAAGTGGTGGTCGGCTGGGCTGACCATTTCAACGCTTGGAATGCAACAGGCGCCGCACGAAGTGGCGCCTGTTTTGTACGATGCTAGATTTTTGCAGAGAGACTGAAGATAAATTCTCGCAGTGGCATGATCGCCGATGGCGCGTACGCGTAATAATTGTCGCCGAAGTACTGCGGGATTGTCTTCACGCCGGTATCGGCGCTCGTGCCCAGCGGGAACGTGTAAAATGAGTTGTCCCCGTAGGAGAGCACCTGATTCGTAGTTGGAAGCTCCCACCCATAACCGTGGTTGTGAACGACCGAAAAAACGTTGGTCCAGAGGAAGCTCGCCTTCGTGTTTGTACCGACGTTGTGCGAGATGCCGAGGTTCATGGTGAGCCACCATGGTCCTTTTAGTGACCCGTACTGGTCAAACTGTCCAGTATACGGGTCTGGCCCGACGCCGCCTGAAAAAGGCGCGCTGACGCCGGAAGGTAGTGGGATGCAACCTGGCATGTTACCCGCAGCTAACGTCGGAGGGCCCGGGTTCTGACAATGTTGATCCGGGAAGCTCTGCGGATCACCGTACGGATTCCCCGATTGAAAATTAAACCCAGGCGTGATGTCGAAGCCGCTGACGCGCTGGTCGAGGTTGAGGTTCATCACCCAGTGCACGTTGTACGAAGGACCTGTCGATCCGGGCGACTGCACGAGTGACGGGGAGTAGAGACCGTTCGGATCCTCAAGCGGATAGCTGGTGCCGTAGCATTGGTTGTATCCCATGATGCCTAGTCCGGTGCATGGGCCGCTTTGGCCAAGCGCGCCATTGATAACGTCGATAACGTTTGGCCCAAGAGATCTTTCGAAGCGGATCTTCGAGTCAGTGTACGTAATCGCGAGCGTGCCGCCAAGGCCGTCGCCTCCCGGCTGAGCCTTAGTGAGCAGGAATTCCGCGCCTTTGATATTTGCCGCACCGAAATTATAACCGGTGACAAAGGTTGGCTGCAACGGGTTCACGGGTATGCTGAGAATTTGCGCCCGCGTCACGCGCGCATACGGAGTTATCTTGGCCGACATGCCCCCGTGCAAATCTTGTTCGAACGAAAGATCGAAGTTCGTGCTATCTTGCGGCACAAGATTGTGGACCGCGAGGAAGCCGAGCGGATCGTAGAAACGATTGAGAATCTGGATGGTAACCTCAGGACCGAACCATGGCGCGCCGATGTATTCGTTCCCGAAGGTCTCGGGCTGCTGCACGTATCTTCCAACGGAGAACCGCAGGACTTGGAGCGGCGATAACGTGTAGGTTGCCCCAAAGCGCGGGCTAAGGTAGAAGAAATCTTGCGAGCCTGAGACATCCGTCCAATGAGCATCACCCGGAGCTACAAGCGGCAGCTGGGGTTGACTTGTGGGATTCAATATGCCTTGCAGGGCTGTGAGGAATCCAAAGCACGGCTCGCTCGACGCGTAGGCATATCCATGCAGGCAATATCCGAACTGGTTTTGGCCCTGTTCGGCAATCCCGTTGGGACCCGTAATTTGGAGCGGCATGAGCGGCACTGAAAAATGATCCCAACGCAGACCGAGATCGAATAACCACCTGTCGCTGGGGCGCAAAGTGTCTGCGATAACCGCGTCCGTATTGATGGGGTTGATGTTATTCCAGTACGCGAAGGGACCACCGATTGTCGTGGCGTTCTCACCGGGCTGGCAACCGCTTTGGTCCCAAGCTCCTGGTCCATCCTTCAAGCTTGAACCAGCGACCGCGCATGCCACCGGCGCTCCAAAGAATTGTCCTGCCTGTGTAAGCCCCAAGAACGGGAACGGAGCCGTTGTCTGCGACCCAAAAAGATCAGGGAAGAAGTTCGATGCATAGTTGTAGCGCAACGTCAAATCTTTTGTATAGTCGGCGTCAAAACGCAGCAAGTTGTGCGCATTGAGTTGATTTTGGTAGTTGAGAGTGTAGCCCGTGGCATTGTCGTGAAGCTGGTAGAAAGAGTCCCCAAGAAATCCATTGGTTGCCTGATCGAAATTCCAGGCCGAATACAGTTTGTACGCGTAAAAGCGCAGAAACGAAGAACTCGAGAACGACCGCGTGTACTGGAGTTTTGCAACGGATTGTTCTGTGCTCTGGCTGTCGACGTAAAACGAAGGAATAGGCCCCGTGCCACCGCCGGCCGACGGCCAGGTGTACTGGCCGAAAGCGCCAGGGGGACAAAAGCCCAGTGTCGATCCTAACGGGCAGTTGAACGGTTGGTTAACTTGGCCGTTGTACGGGAAGCCGGTGGGCCAGAGGAATTGCCCTGCCGCATTTATACTTCCGCCTGTGCCTTCAAAGTAGAGCGCCGGATCCATACCAGTGCCAGCGTAAAGAAACGGGTTGCCAGTCCCACCGACGACGTAGAGAGCTTGAAGATCGTCGCTCAAACCATTGTGCTCGACCGTCCAATGCACATTTGCAACTGTATCGCGGATAGCGGCAGACGGGTTGACGAACGATTGCCACGCGCCTTGCGACACGGGCATGTTAAAAATGTGAGGAACCGAGCAGTCTACGTTCCACACGCCGCCGTCAAGACTCGGGGTGGTATTAAAAAATAGCTCCGTGTTGAAGGCACCGCACCCGGGATCGTTAGCCGGAACATTGATGCTCGTGTTATCCAGGTTGGATCGACTGCCGAAGTTATAGTTCGCGTTGGAAGCCAGTGTCGACACGAAGTACGTAAACCTGCGATCCGGAGTTGCACCGTACACGTCGGCCTGAACCGTATGGTTGAATCCAGGGGCGCCGACGATCCCGGTGAAGTCTGCGCCGCCCGGATAGGCGCCCCGTCGATAGACTTCGTTGATGTAGCCGGACATGGAGCGGCCCGCATCTGCAGGCTCGCCGCCAGTATACACTTCAAGGCTCGCGAGGCCGTTGGTTACAAACGATGTTGCGTTCGCGGCATCGAAGCCGCGATTCAGGGGAATACCTTCAAGCTCGAACCCGATTTGGTCGTTGGAGCCTCCGCGAAAACTAAGGCTTCCGTTTCCGCCGTACCCGCCGCCCGTGCCCACAGTCCTCACGACACCCGGTAAGGATCCAGCGACCGAGTTTTGACTGTACAGTGTTTCGGCACCCCCCGCGCTTCCCTGATATGAGTTGATGGCTTTGGCGCTGACAGAATAGAGATCACCCGTGACGGTCTTGCTCACAACGCTGGCAGCGGCTGTTGTTACGACCCGTCCAAGCGACTTTGCGGACGGGCGTAGGATGATATTGATACCGGCAGTTTGGTTGGTTGTGACGGTGACGCCAGTGACCATTGAAGTGTCGTAGCCGTCCTTCGTCGCGGTAACAGTGTACGTGTCGGGTGATAAGTTCAGAATAGAATAAAAGCCGTGAGCATCTGTCTGGGCCGTCAATGACTGCGACGGTGATGCCACCGCGACCTGAGCCCCAATGATCGGATTACCCTTGTCGTCTGTCACGTGGCCGGACACACTCCCTGTGACGCCAGCCATTGCCTGCACCGTACAAAATACGGCGAGACCGACGAGTGCGATAATCAGCGAACCACCGAGCCGTGCAACCGACATAAGCGCCTCCAACAAAAGCAACGCAACGCAAGCTCGATGGAATCGAGCTCGACCTGTCGCAGCGCCTATCACAACGCTGTCGCCCTGTTGTCCCTCTTACGCCGCTGGGATTCCTGCGAAAAAACTGCCGGGTTAACGCTTGCGCCGAGGACGTTTGACTGTGTCTCGATATTGGCGTGGCGCGCGTTCTTCAAATGGGCGCAACCTATCCGCGCGGCGCAGTTCAGGCTCTTCTTCATCCACACGCCCCGCGTTGCGATCCCACTCCGACACCTGTCGCCAAAAATCGATAATCTTTTGTTCGAGCGAGGCGGAGAAGCGTCCGGGAGTTGTTGGTACAGGCGATGCGGCTGACTCTTTGTCAGCTACGGGAGCAAGAGCAACGCGGACGCGGCGGCCGTTTTCTTCAGCGATGACGAATGGAAACTGTGGACGTCGTCCTGCGCCGAGTGCCCGTTTGATGAGGTCGATCCCGCGCTCGCTTGAAGGCAGCGTGGCGAACCGTCCATCATCGAGGCGCACAACACAGCCGAAGCGGCTGCAATGCAAAACGTTGCCGCGAACGTGCTCCATGGCTATTTTTGTGGTGTCGCCGGTTCCGGAGTCGCCTCCGTTACCTCAATGAAGATCTCGTGCGGCTTGGCAAGCCCGAGCTGCTCGTGAATGAGCGGCACGAGGTATTCAGGATCGTGAAGGCGCTCGACACGAGTGGCCAGTTTGTCGTTGGTTACTTGAAGCGAGGCGTTGCCGCGTTCGATCGACGTGATCTGCTCGTGCAACCGCACGTTGCGCTCGCTCGCGTGCCAGATTTGCACCCCGATTGTACCGCTCACGAAGAGTACAGCGATGGCCATAAGCGAGCGGCCCGCAACCCTCGCTGCAATTCTCGCGAGGCGCCAACGCTTAGGCGATGCATCGGCAGCGCGTGGTACGCGCACCAGGCGGACGATCTTATGATGAAGGCTACCGCGCCGCGCTGTCATGCACTAGCTCAACATGTGCGCCGATGCGCCGGAACTTTTCGTAGCGGCGGTCAACGAGCTCGTCGGTTCCGAGTTGACGAAGCCGCGTCAGCGCTCGGTGATCGGCCGTAAGCGTGTCGTGAATGATGCGCTCCGGATCCTGGTGCGCACCACCCAACGGCTCGCGAATGATTTCATCAATGATGCCGAACTCAAAGAGTTCGTCCGAGGTAAGGCGCAGGCGTTGAGCTGCTTCCTCTGCTCGCGTCGCGTCGCGCCAGAGAATCGACGCAGCCGCCTCTGGCGAGGCAACAGAATAGATTGAATGCTGCAGCATGATGATGTGGTCGCCGATACCGATGGCGAGCGCTCCACCGCTGCCTCCTTCACCCGTGATATTGATGACGACCGGTGTGCGCAGGCCGGCGAGCGTCTTGAGTGACGTCGCAATCGCTTCGGACTGCCCACGCTCCTCGGCGCCGATACCCGGGTACGCTCCTGGAGTGTCGATGAAGGTCACAAGCGGTCTTTTGAATTTTTCTGCCAGACGCATGATGCGCTGCGCCTTGCGGTAGCCCTCGGGGTGGGGCATGCCGAAGTTGCGGTAAAGGTTATCTTTAGTATCGCGGCCCTTTTGTTCACCTATGACGAATATCGGTAGATCGTTGAGGTGAGCGTAGCCGGCGACGACTGCCGGATCGTCGCGATAGGTGCGGTCCCCGTGCAATTCGGTGAAGCCGTCGAGCGCGGTGATGTAGTCAAGCGCAAGCGGGCGCTTGGGGTGGCGCGCCAGGTGGACGCGCTGCCACGGCGTGAGGTTGCCAAAAATCTCGAACTTGAGCTGGCGCGCCTTTTCTTCGAGCGCGGCAATCTCTGCCGAGAAGTCCACACGCTGGGTCTCGTTCAGCTTTTTGAGACCGGCGATCTTCGCCTCAAGCTCGAGCAACGGTTTTTCGAGTTCGACGATGACGTTCATGCAGACTGCGCCTCGCGTGAGAGAAACTTAAGCAGCCGGCCGAGTGTCCCTTTGAGTTCGGCGCGGCGCACAACCATGTCGACTTGGCCGTGCTCGAGCAAGAACTCGGCTGATTGGAAGCCTTCGGGAAGTTTTTGCCGGATGGTCTGGTCGATGACGCGCCGACCTGCAAAGCCAATCGCGGCTCCCGTTTCGGCAATGACGACGTCACCTTGGAAACCAAACGACGCGGAAACGCCGCCAGTCGTTGGATCGGTGAGCACCGTGACGAGCGGGAGTCCCAGCGCGGAAAAGCGTTCGACTGCCGCCGTCGTTTTTGCGAGCTGCATCAGCGCAATGACGCCCTCTTCCATGCGTGCGCCTCCGGATGCGGTCACGATGACGACGGGGAGACGCTGCCGCGCGCATTCTTCGATGAGGAGCGTCACTTTCTCGCCGACGACGCTACCCATCGTGCCGCCGCGGAAAAAGAAATCCATCACACCGAGACCGGTGCGGACGCCTTCAATGCTGCACAAGCCGACGACGACGGCTTCGAGCAAACCCGATTTAGTGCGGTCGCCGGCGATCTTCGTCGCGTACGGCACGCGGTCAGTCCAGTGCAAAGGATCACCGGTGGCAAGCAGCGGCGCAAGTTCCTGGAAGTCGCCATCAATGAGCAGCGCGATGCGGTCGAGCGCATGCAGTCGGAAGTGGTGACCGCAGCGCGAGCACACATAGAGCCGCTCGGAAAGATCTTTCTTATAGAGCCGCTCGCCGCAGGACGGGCAGATTTCCCACAGCGCATCGCTGACGGCTTCTGGTTTTGCGGATCGGCGTCGTAGCCAGTTGGGGGTTGGCGCCAAGTCGTCTACTCCTGCTCTTTGAGCGCTTGGGTGGACGTCGCTCTGGCCTGGGGCCGTCGCCCGGCTCCTGCGTAGATTTTACCTAGCTGCTTGAGATAGTTGACGATTTCGCCCGAGTTGAGTTTGCTCGAGCCGTGCCGTCGATCGGTGAAAACGTACGGAACTTCCTTTGCCTTTCGATACTTCCCTTTCATAATAACCTCGAGGCCAATCTTGAAACCGATTGGGTCGAGTGTGACGCCCTCAATCACCGAGCGCTTACAAAAGAGATATCCAGAGGTGATGTCCTTGATACTCGTCAGCGGCATCGCGAGCATGATCGCGACGCGCGATGTGAGCCGCCGTCGCCATGGCCAATTTGTGATGCCTCCGCCGGTGATGTAGCGGCTGCCGATTGCCAAATCATATTGACCGCCACGGATTGCGTCGACCATTGCTGGGATAATGTTTGGGTCGTGGCTGAAATCGGCATCCATGACGCCGAGAATCGGCGACGAGCTCGTGGCCCAGCCGTCGATGACCGCCGAGGCCAGTCCAAGTTTGCCCGCGCGGTGCACGCAGCGCACAGGGTAACGCGCCGCAAGTGAGTCAACGAGCGAGCCAGTGCCGTCGGGCGAGTTGTCATCAACCACGACAATCTCGCCTTTGATGTTCGCACGCGCAAACACATCGGTGAGCGCTGAGATAAGTTGCTCTATGCCGCCGGCTTCATTATATGTGGGGATGATGACGGAAAGTTCATGCTGTTCTGGCACTACAGACTAATTCCGTAATGAGGAAATTTTAACCTGCGGGACGGCTATGTTACCACCAGCCACGCAGCGCTGCAATCGCAGCGAGCATCGCCGCCGCTGCAGTCTCCGTTCGCAAGATCGTTGGACCGAGCCACGCAAGATCGCAGCCGGCATTTGTCGCGAGTTGCAGTTCGTCGCTTGTGAAGCTCCCTTCGGGACCGATAACAATTGCGAGTTTCGCATTCGCATCGCGCCGCAGTGCTGCCGCGAGACTTCCTTTCGCTGCGCCCTCGTGCGCCACAATGACATGCGATGTCGCAGCGAAGCGATCGATTGCGGCATGGAAGCCTAGCGCTTGCTCGACATCGGGTACAATGAGCCGCTGCGATTGCTGCGCTGCTGCACGCGCAATCCGATTCCAGCGCTCTATCTTCACCTCGGAGTCACCGCCGTACGAACGCGCACACCGAAGCGGCACGATGCGGACGGCGCCGAGCTCGACGACTTTCTCGACGACGTCATCCATCTTCATGCCCTTGGGAACCGCCTGCAATACCGTCACCGCAACGGGGAGCTCGGAAGACGTCGCTTTCACTTGTTCGATGATCGTCGCCGTTGCGTGGTCGGTTGCGACCTCGTCGAGTTTGGCATGCCATGCTTCTCCGGCGCGCACAATCGTAATCGTCTCGCCTGCTTTCATTCGTAAAACTCGCGCAAGGTGGCGGGCATCGTTTGGCTCGAGCGAAATTTGCACGTTGGGTACGCAGGGCTGATCGACGAAAACGCGAGGAGCGCTCATGCGCGCGCTCGTTTTCGATGCGCGTATGCCCGCCAGATACCTGCGACGAAAGGATGGCCGTCCTCAAACACAAGCTGGGCGCGACGACCTGTCTCAACCCGTTCGAGCTTCTGGCGGGCGAGGGCTTTGAGGACCTTTGAAGCGCCACTTTTGACGATGCCGCTCGTGATGAGCAGCCCGCCCGGTCGGAGCTTGCGAGCAAGTGCCGGCGCCAACCCCTCCAATACTCGAGCGGTGATGTTCGCCGTGATAAGATGCGCACGTGGAAAAGACGCCGGCACGCCGCGTCGTCTCAAGACCTTTGCTGCGGCGAGCTTATTTGCCGCAAAGTTGTCGCGCGTGGCATGCACAGCGATCGGATCAACATCGCTTGCATAGACGCGAGCACCGCGCTGCGCGGCCGCGAGCCCCAAAATACCTGAGCCACACCCGATGTCAAGAACGACCATGCCCGGCTTCACTCGGGGCTCGAGCAGCTGCACAGCGAGCTGGGTCGAGGCGTGTTGTCCGGTGCCAAATGCCATGCCTGGATCCAGCCGCAGCATCGTACTTCCGCGAGGTGCTTTGAAGGCACGCTCCCACGAAGGCACGATGTACAGACCGGGCGTTATTGGAAACGGTTTGTAGTATTTCTTCCACGCGGACGCCCACGCTTCGGCACGTACATCTTTCTTCTGGAGCGCCAGACGCGGCAAGAGACGCCTCGCACGCGCGAGCGCCAGCATCTTCGCGAGCTGCGACGCCGCTCTGCGCGCGTCAGGCCTTGGCACGTGGACGGAGATGCGAGCAAGCGGTGCGACAACTCCATCCATGCCGCATTTCGGGCCGACTTCAATCGCGGTGAGCGCTCCGGTTGCGGTCTCGAGCAGCGCTGCCGCTGGAACAATGTAGTCCTTCGGCACAAGAAGAGAAAAACGCCGCCAGGTTGTCGCGGCGCTACTCGGTGCCGAAGGCCTTGTGGACTTTCTTGAGAGGATCCCTCTCCTCGACTTCCTCGCCACCCGCGCGGGCGAACTCTTCGAGTATTTCACGCTGCCTGCGCGTCAGCTTCGTCGGCACGGCGACGCGTACATTGACGACGAGGTCACCGCGGCTGTGCGTCCGCATCTTGGGGAGTCCACGGCCGCCGATTCGAAACGTCGTTCCCGCTTGCGTACCTGGCGGGATCTTGACAGTTGCCATACCGTCGAGCGCTTCAATCTCAAGCGTCGCTCCCATGGCCGCTTGCGTGAATGAAACCGCCGTCTCGCACGTCAGGTCCGCGCCGCTGCGCTCGAAAACGTCGTGTGGAGCAACGCTGACGTAAATGTACAGATCGCCGCTCGGACCGCTCCGTTCGCCTGCTTCGCCCATCCCACTGTAACGGATGCGAGTCCCATCATCTGCGCCGGGCGGAATCTTCACGGTCATCTTGCGCTTCTGTTCTGTGCGCCCGCGGCCGTGGCACACCTTGCAAGGATTGCGCACGACTTTGCCCGTGCCGCCGCAGCGAACGCACGGCGCGGTGCTGATAAATTGGCCGAGCATCGTGTTGCGTGCGTGGCGCAACTCGCCCGTACCATGACAATCGGAGCAGTCGACAGGATCCGAGCCGTCGGCCGAGCCTGTGCCTTTGCATGTCTCGCAGCGGGCCAAGTGCGTGAACGAGATTTCCTTTTCACATCCCTCGAGCACGTCCGAGAGTTCAATTTCAAGATCGTAGCGAAGATCGGAACCCCGCGCGGGTCCACGCCGTTGCTGCATGCCGCCGAAGAAGAAATCGAAAATGTCGCCAACGCCGCCGCCGGCAAATCCACCGGACCCAAACTGTCCCTCGACGGAACCAAGGCGATCGTACTGCGCGCGCTTGTTGGGATCGGAGAGGACAGCGTAGGCCTCGTTAATCTCTTTAAAGCGCGTGTCTGCGTTCTTTTTGTGATCGTCGTGCACGACATCGGGATGAGCGCTGCGTGCCAGATTGCGATAGGCGCGCTTGATATCATGGTCGGACGCGTTTTTGGGAACGCCGAGAATCTCGTAGTAGTCTCGTTCAGTCGGCACGGCTTGGCTTCGCCCTCGTTCCTTTAGTCGACGATCAGCTGCCGAATTGCGACGCTTCGCCCTGGAAGAGGGCGTTGAGACTATCCGCCATGCAGTTCATGAGTGCGACGAGCCTGGCGTATTGCATGCGCCTCGGACCGAGGATGCCGACAGCCCCGGCGTTACGATCGCCAACCTTATAGGGAATAGTGACGACGCTGCACTCGCTCATGTCGGCAGTGGGCAACTCATGGCCAATGGCTATCCGCGCACCGTCTCCCTCGAGCGAGCCGTGCAGCAGGCGATAGAGCGTGCGCTGCTCTTCCAGCAAATCGAGAATTGCGCGCAAGTTGCGCAGATCGCGAAATTCTTGTTGGTCGAGCAAGTTGTGCGCTCCGCCCGCGAACAGACGGCGCTCGACATCGGCTTCAGAATGCTCGGCGAGAATGACAGCAATTGCGTGCAACAGATCGTCCGGCAGCGGCGTCGCACGTGCCAGGGCATTGAGCGAATCGATGGAGATGTCGGCGAGTTGCTTGCCTTCGAGGTTTGTGTTGAAATTGTTTGCCGCTCGCATCAGATCGTCGGTCGCGACTTCATGGCTCGTTCCCACCGTCGTCTGAGCTGCGAGACCAAGATTGGTGACGACTACAATATGAACGGCATGCTCACCGATGCCGATGAGCTCAATGTGCCGAAAGATCTGGCTGCTCAACCGCGGCGCGATTGCGAAGGCGATGCTGCGCGTGAGGTTTGAAAGCACGTGCGAGGCGTGCTCGACGACGGAATCGAGTTGGTGGCTCGCTTGGCGAACCTCAGCCCGAATGCGCTCGCGCTCTTGAGGCGCAAGCGTCTCCGGCAACATGAGCCGGTCGACATAGTAGCGGTAGCCGCGATCCGACGGAACGCGTCCGGCTGACGTATGGGGCTGATCGAGATACCCTTCCTCGTCTAAGCTCGCGAGTTCGGCTCGCACGGTGGCAGGGCTTATTCCAAGGTTATATTTCTGGGTCAGCGTCGCAGAACCGACCGGTTCACCTGTGGCAATGTATTCGTAGACCACCGTCCCCAGGATGGAGGTCTTCCGACGGTCAAGCTCAGGCTCGCTCGGGCCACTGCTGGATTTGGGCGCGGCAGGTTTCGGCTTCTTTGTCATATTAGCAATCAGCACTTGAGAGTGCTAATGGGCTTTTTACGCCACATCGGCAGCCTCTCCCTTGTTAAGCTCTCAAAGGGGAGTATCGGTGGAAAACCCGCAGACACCGCAGCGCACGGCGCTCGTGACCGGCAGTGCAAGCGGCCTCATGCGCGGCGTATGCGTCTCGCTCGCGAAGCGCGGATACGCCATCGCCGCAAACTATCGTGCCCGGCGAACCAATGCCGATGAGACGGTGCGTGCCGTGCGTGCCGTCGGTGGTCGCGTCGAAGCTTTTGCAGCCGACGTATCCGATCCGAATCAGGCCGCTTCGCTTGTCGCTTCGGCACAGCGAGCGTTCGGCAGCCTGGACGTGCTCGTGTGCGGCGCCGGTCCGATGATCGTCAAGGACGTCGACAGCACAAGTCTCGACGAGTACCGCCAGATGATCGACGGCAATATGAGCTCGGTCTTCTATTCCGTGAAGGCCGCGCTGCCGCTGATGCGCGAGCGTCATTTCGGTCGCGTCATTACGTTCGGCATGATCGGCAGCGAGGTGACGATGGGCTGGCGTCATTTGGCGACGTATGCCGCCGCGAAGTCGGCCGTCGTCGCGTTTACGCGATCTCTTGCGCTTGAGGAAGGCCAGCACGGTATTACTTGCAACGCTATTAACATCGGCGATATTCGCGACAAAGATGCCGATCGCGCTGCCGTCATGCAGCGGCGCGACTATCGCAACCCGACGATGCGGCCAGGCAGCTGGCAAGACGTCGGGGACGCGGTAGCCTACTTTGCAAGTGATGAGGCATCGTGGGTGACGGGCGCGGTGTTGACCGTGTCTGGCGGATGGCAAGGCTTCCTGGCGGAATTCTCACGCTGGCCGTAGTTTGTGTCTTCAGGAATAAGGAAGTCGCGCACCGCATCGAGAGAATGCACACGCCTGGCAGGCGGAAGCGCTTCGAGAATTCTTTGGCCGTACCACATTGTTTCCAAACGCCCGTCGAGAATGCACATCAGTCCCTTGTCCGAAGAACTGCGGATGAGGCGTCCAAGGCCTTGTTTGAGCTTCGTGATCGCAGCCGGAATCATGAGCGCCGCGAACGGGTCGTGACCAGCAGCAGCAAGCTGCTTCGAGCGCGCAGCAATAATCGGGTCGTCGGGCGGCGGAAATGGCAAACGGTCGATGATCACGCAGGAGAGCGCGCTGCCGATGACGTCGACGCCTTCCCAGAATGACGCGGTGGCGAAAAGCACTGCATTGGACTGCTCGCGAAACCATTGCAGCAGCATCCCTTTCGGCAGCTGATCTTGTATTCTGTAGGGAAAAGGCAACGTCGGGCCGAGCGCAGTTCCCACAGCGTGCATCATCGCAAGTGAGGTAAACAGCACGAACGCTCTGCCCTGGGTTGCTTCCAAAACCTGTGCGATGACCGGCACCGCCTCGGCGGCAAAATGCGGGCGTTTGGGATTGAGACGCTCCGGCGGGAGATAGAGCATCGCTTGTGTGCGGAAGTCGAATGGCGAGTCGAGGATGACCTCGTCGATCGCCGCGCTCTCGAGCCCGGCCTGTCTGCGCAGGTACGCAAAGTCGCCTCCGGTCGAGATGGTCGCCGAGGTCATAACGACGCTTCGCGTCTTATCGAAGAGCAGTTCTCGCAAAAGGACATTGACCGACGCCGGCGCGCAATGCGCTGCGTGTACATCTCGCCGGTCGCCGATGCGTTCGACCCAAGCAATCCATTCTTCGCTCCCCAGCCGTAGGCGCTCTATCGTCTGCGTATGCGCGACGATGAGCCTCAGGAGCATGTCGCGCCGGCGCTTGAGCGTGTCGTCGTCCGCATTGGGATAACGAGAAGCCTTCGCCCACTTTTCCGCAACCCAATTTTCGATGCGATACAGCGCGCGTTGGAGCGGCTCGAGCATTTCGAGTGCATGCGCATTTTGGTGAAACGGGTAACGTAGACCCTGCTCTTCTGATAACGCTGTGCTGAACTCGTTAGCTGCTTGGCTCAGCGCTGCATTGAGCAGCTCGTCGACAATGTAGGCGCGCGCTAGCTTCTGCTGCAAGCGCCCGATGCTCGGGCGTGAAATGCTCGACGCAAACGCCGCCGTCGCCCAGTCTTCTATCTGATGCGCTTCATCGAGAACCGCGTAGTCGTAGGGCGGGATAATGCCGCCGCCCGCGGCCAGATCGCTAAAGAACAGTGCGTGGTTGACGACGACGATATCCGCGTGACGAGCGGCCTCGCGCGCATGCATTTGATGACAGCGTTCGGGTCCGAAGAATTCGCAGGCATCCATAAGGCAATCATCAGCGTCGGCGTCGACTTCGCGCCACAGTGCATCGGATGGTATGAATCCAAGTTCGGCGCGGTCTCCTGTTTGCGTACGGTCCGCCCAGGCGAAGAGCCATCGGTCCTCGTCTCCCTGCGCAATGACCAGCCTTCCCCGCAGCTGTTCGAGTTTGTCGCGGCACAAATAATTGTTGCGGCCCTTTAACTGAACGACTCGAGCGCTCGAGGCCAGAACGTCGAGCAATTGTGGAATGTCTTTGGTCAGCAATTGTTCTTGCAACGCGAGCGTCGCGGTGGAGATAACGACGCGCTGACCTGAGAGCAGGGCGGGAACAAGATATCCGAATGATTTGCCCGTGCCCGTGCCGGCCTCCACCATCACGTGCACATGCTCGAGAAAGCCGCGGTTGACAATCTTGCCCATGGCAATCTGAGCCGGGCGATATTCATAACCGGCCAGGACTCGCGCAAGAAGGCCGCGGTGGCCTAGGACTTCATCTATAGTTAGCATTGCTTCTAACCAGCACTGCTCGAGCGATCGAACGAGTGTTCGACTCAATTCGAGCCGAATCACCGATGCCCTGCGCCAAGAGAAAACGGACCTGAAGGTCCGTTACTACATGTTTTCCCACTTACTACATGTTTTCCCATTCGCCTCGCTGGCGGCGCTTCTGCTCGAGCCTGCGCTTCTTTTCAACAAGCGATTCGCTCACGCGCGTTTGGGTGTTGACGGGCAGCGTCGGCCGTAACGTCCGGCGCCGTTGCACTGCGATGTTCTTTGCGAGTTCTGCAAGGCGCTTAGATGAAGCGCGCTTCTTCTTTCGTGGCATGTACAGATGCGTTGGGCGCGCCTCGCGGCAGGCCCTACCCTTAACAGACTCGCGTTGAACAGACCTAAAGGTCCGTTACTACATTGGTCCGTAACAGTTCCGGCCGTGGCAAACGCAAGCAAACTACCCGCAACGATGCGCGCACTGGTTAAAGAAAAGGCTGGAACTGGCCTCACCCTTGCACAAGCGCCGCTACCTCGCATCGGGCCGACAGACGTTTTAGTGAAAGTCAAAAAGGCCGGAATTTGCGGCACCGACGCTCACATCTGGGATTGGGATAAGTGGTCCCAGAGCCGCATCGTGCCGCCGGTGATTGTGGGCCACGAGTTCATGGGAACCGTCGCAGCCGTCGGAGACGCAGTGCGCAACGTTAAAGTCGGCGACCGGGTGGCTGCGGAGAGCCACATTTCGTGCGGCCATTGTTTGCTCTGCCGCACGGGCCAGGAATATATCTGCGAGCGCGTTCGCATTCTTGGGATCGATCGCGATGGCGCGTTCGCCGACTACGTTGCGGTCCCCGAACACAACATTTGGAAGCTCGATCCGGCAGTTCCGGACGAGTGGGCCGCCGTTTTCGATCCCCTTGGCAATGCAGTCCACACCGTCATGGCCGCGGGCGTCAGCGCCAAGAGCGTAGTGATCACCGGCGTCGGCTCGATTGGGCTCATGGCCATTCCCGTGGCGCGCGCTGCAGGAGCTGCACGCGTCATCGCCATCGACATCAATCCCGACAAGCTCGCCCTCGCGAAAAAACTCGGTGCAGATGAGGTCTTCGACGCGCGAACGCCTGACTTGCACGACAAAGTCTATGCCATCACTGGCGGCCACGGTGCCGACGTTCTGCTGGAGATGAGCGGAAGCGGCGCCGCCATCAATCAAGGGTTGAGCATGGTGCGCAACGGCGGACGCGCGGCGCTGCTCGGGTTGCCCTCCGACAACGTGAGCATGAACCTCGCGGAAAACATCATATTCAAGGGCTTGACCGTGTTAGGCATCAACGGCCGCAAGATGTTCGAGACCTGGTATCAGATGGAGGCGATGGTCACCGCAGGGCGCATCGACCTCAAACCGATCATCACGCACGTGCTTCCGCTCGAGCGATACGGCGAAGCATTCGAACTCCTCAAAGACGGCAAGGCGGTGAAAGTGGTGATCGACGTGAACAAAGGTGACGCATGAACCAAGCCTACGATCACAAGTTAAAGTCTGAGCTCGACGCTTTGCGTGCGGCAGGGACATTCAAGACGCTGCGCCACATTACAACACCGATGTCGGCCGAGGTCAATATGGAAGAGGCCGGCGAAACGATCATCCTCTCGAGCAATAACTATCTCGGCCTTGCGGACAACTCGCGTGTCGTGGAAGCGGGAATCGAGGGGCTGCGCAAGTACGGTGCGGGAACCGCGAGCGTTCGCTTCATCTGCGGGACGTTCGACATCCACCAGCGCATCGAAGAAAAGATCGCATCATTTTTGGGGACGCCTGCTGCCTTAACATATGTATCGTGCTGGACGGCCAACGAGGGCCTCATACCCACGGTGGCAATCGCTGGCACGGCGATCGTTTCCGACGAACTCAATCATGCATCGATCATCGACGGTTGCCGGCTCGCAACTCAATCGCAACGTCTGCGCTACAAGCATTCTGACGTGGCGGATCTCGAGGCCAAGCTCGCCTCACTCCCGCCCGACATGACGAAATTCATCATCACCGACGGCGTCTTCTCAATGGAAGGCGATCTCGCCAAGCTGCCGCAGATCGTCGCGCTCGCAAAACGATACAATGGGGTTGTCATCGTGGACGATAGCCACGGCACAGGGGTCATGGGACCCACCGGTCGTGGAACGATCGAACACTATGGACTGACTGGGCAGGTTGACGTCATCACAGGGACGCTCGGCAAGGCGCTTGGCGGCGCGGCCGGCGGCTTTGTGGCAGGCTCGAAGAACCTTATCGAAACGCTCATCCAAAAGTCCCGTACGATGCTTTTCTCCAACGCTTTGCCCGCCACTGTCGCCGCTTCGGCGCTGGCTGCCATCGAAGAACTCGAATCGAATCCAGAACTCCTTGCGAAACAGCGTGAGAACATCCGCTACTTCCGCGAGAGGCTCAAAGCAATCGGATACAAACCGCTCGAAGGCGAGAGCGCAATCATTCCGATCATCGTCGGCGAAACCGCTTTTGCGATTAAGATGAGCGACTTATTGCTCAAAGAGGGCGTCTTTGTCACCGGGTTTGGCTACCCAGTGGTGCCCGAGGGCACGGCACGGATCCGGGTTCAGATGAGCGCGGCGCTCGAGCGCACGCACTTGGACAGAGCACTCGCGGCCTTCGAGAAAGTGGGAACGCAGCTCGGTCTTATCGGAGCACGAGTGTAAGAAAAGGGCGGCATGTGATGCCGCCCTCGCGCTTCGAATGAGTCTAAGGAAACCTACGATCCCATTTTCTGACCGGTCCTGAGAATAATAATCTTGTCGGCGTGCCGTGCACCTAAGAGGTCCTGATCGTAATAGACCGTAACCCACGTGCCGGGTTTCAACTTTGCCATTTGTACGGTCGTCTTCCCGTCATCGGAGAAGAGCTGTTTGAAGTGAGGCACGAGCAAGAAGCTCAGCGTCTGATCTCCCTCATGGTTGTGGACCTTTATGTTTAATGTCGAAACATGGACTACAGTACCAGTCCAGACGTTGAAGTCCGCCTTCGCCGGAGCACTTGAAAGCGCCAGCGTGGCGCCTATCATGCTCATGCAGAGCATACCAACAAGCACAAGATTACGCATTAATACAACCTCCCATAGCCTTATTGTCTTATGCCCCGCACAGCAGCAGGCGAAACCAGCGCTTGCTTGCGTTACGGCACTGGCCGGCGAGTGAACGCGCGGACAAGTAACAAGAGGACCACGCCGCCGACGAAGGCGACGAGCAAACTCCACAAGTTGAAGCCGGTCACTCCTGCGCTGCCAAAAGTAGTGAACAGCCACCCGCCGATCAACGCCCCGACGATACCGACAACGAGATCGCCAAGCAAACCGCCCGGCGCTTCGCCCGGAACTACCGATTTGGCGAGGAAGCCCGCGATGATCCCGATGACGATCCATGCAAGAATGCTCATGGCTACGCCATCCCGCGAAGCTTGCGCTTCGTCTTGTCGACTTCGGCCGCGGTGCGATGTCCCGCCTCTCGCAGTGCCGACTTCGTCTTCTGCGTCGTGGTCATCGCACGGCCTCCGACGGAGCGCTTAGCGCGCTCGGTGTCTGCTTTGAGCCGATGAGCGAGCTCATCCGAAGCGTCCCTGATATTCTTCTTGGTTTTCTCTGCCGTACGTCTGGTGTTCATAGAATCTCTCCTAGCGAACTAGCGAACGACGGTTGTGCTGTCTCCCCGACCGCGCATAGCCAAGCCGATGATGAGCGCGATTGCAACCAGCACGACGCCAATAATGAGCGCCCATTCTGTTGACGTAAGCGACGTTGTCGTCGTTGTCGTCGTCGACGTGGACGTTGAAGAGCTTGTCGTTGATTGGGCAAGCGGCGTCGGGTACGTTTGCGTTTGACTGTTCGAGTTAGTCTGCTGCGTCTGCGACGTGTCGAAGGCCACGACGTATGTGTGTGCAAGTGCCATTGTTCGTCTCCTTTGCGTTCCGAGTTGAACGCTCTGCCAGTTCTTTCCACGTCCCAAGGCGCTTAAAACGGCAATTTCAGGGAAACCCCTTTGGGGCGGTAAAAGCGAGAAGAATAAACAGCGAGCGTGCGGGGCGCTCAGGCATCGTTGCGCGAGTCGTCGCTGAGCTCGAACCAAAAGTCGGCAAATTCCACCCGGTAATATTTCCACCAGCAGATCCCTGCTGTGCCGCTGATTGCCGGCGTTGACAATGCGGTGACTTCCGCAACCTCGTGGTCGAACGCGATTCTGAACATGACAAGACAAAGGGCTTCGAGTTCACCACAGGCCCTGTCAAGTTCGGTTTTGGATGCCCCAAGTGCCGCGCACAGATCGCGCCGCCGGAATTGAATGAAGCCGTCGTCCCAACCCGTGACGTAAAACATCTGGAGGAGCCGACAGCTCAATTCGCTCAGTTTCCCGACCTCCCGCAGGTCCTCTATCTCGTAGAGCACTTCGGTCACCGAGTTTGGCACCGCAAAGGTCAGCTGTTTCATTCCGGCATTCCCATCCTGTGATCTGCGTTTTTCCCGGGCTACGCTCGGCCAAACTGTGTTTGGAGAAACGATCATTGGGGAAACTATTTCAAACAGTGAAAGGGGGTCATGGAAATGGCTAACCTACTCTGGACGATCATCGTTATACTCTTCGTGCTCTGGCTCGTCGGTTTCGCCATGCACTTCGGCGGCAGCCTCATCCATCTGCTGCTCGTCGTTGCGCTGGTCGCGCTTGTCTGGAACTTGATTACTGGCAGTAGGGCTACTGCCTGAACGGAGTACCTAACATGGAAACGCGTGGCAGTCTTTGGATGCAGCGTATTTCCAAGCGGGCTCTCGGCAGCCTCGGTGTGTTTGCGCTTGTCGTCGCGCTCGCACTTGGCGGATCCGCGTCGCTCGCCGCTGACATCTCGGTCGTTGTCGTCGTTGTCAACGGACAACAGATCCAATTCGATCAACCACCCATCGAACGCTCCGGTCGCGTCTTCGTGCCGCTGCGCGGCGTGTTCGAACATCTCGGGGCAAGCGTCGTCTACGACAACGGCCTCATCAATGCAACGGGGAACGGGCGCAGCATCCAGCTCCACATCGGATCGACCCAAGCTACGGTGAACGGACAAACCCATACACTTGACGTTGCGCCATTTATTGTTGGATCGCGGACGCTTGTGCCGATTCGTTTCATTTCGGAGTCGCTCGGTGCGAGCGTTGATTGGAATGACAATACTCGTACAGTGACCATCAACGGTGGCGCGCATACGCAGGCAGTCCATCTGCTCAACCTCGCGCCGGCACCCGACGCGGTCGTAGCGGCGAAGGCTCCCGTCGTATCGGGAACGTTCAGCGCGGCTGTGGATCCTAACTCGGTTCACATCACGCTCGACGGCCGCGACGTCTCAAGCACAACGGACATCTCGAGTACGGATTTCTTGTTCTCGCCGCCGTACCCGCTGACGCCCGACCGCCACACAGTACGAGTCACTGGCGCTGCCAAAGACGGCTCGACGTTCGATCAAAGCTGGTCGTTCACGTCGGGCACGAGTGTGGTGCTCAACTACATTACGAACATTCATCCGGTGAATGGATCGGCGGTCAGCAATTCGTTCACCCTGTCAGGAACGACGCTGCCGAACTCATCGGTTCACATCGTCGCCATTCCGACAGCGCTCATCGGCGGCATATTCCCGGTGACGTCGGGAACGTATGTTGCCGATCTCAAAGCCGACGGCAGCGGACACTTTGTCCAAGCGATCAACATAACAACGGTACCCGGTGGCAACGTGGCCGTGAGAATAACCTCGGTCGCTCCTACAACCAACGAGAGCAAGACGATCGACCTAAAGTACAGCAGCTAAGGTTGAATCGACCGGCTCCGTCGTCAGCAGCCCCCGGTGAAAGCTTATGCGCCGGTGGGCTGCTTGACTGAGTTGAGGGCGTCGGCTGTAGACTGGAACGCGGGCACGATGAGCGGCAAGCCGGCTATCTGCAGGATTCGTGCGGCGAACCCATCGGCGGGCGCAACGAGCGCAACACGCTGCCGGTGCACCCGCATCTTTGTCGCGAAGTCGGCCAGCAGCGCAATCGTGCGGCTGTCGAAATAGGTCGCTCGGGTCAGATCGACGACGAGACCAGGACCCCGCTCCTCGCCCGCCTTTTCGAGACATAGCTTGAGGCCTTCGACGTTAGCGATATCCACTTCACCCTGGATCGCGACAACGCACACTCCGTCGACCGCGCTTGTGAGGAACTCAGCTTGGTTCGTCACGTTATGACTCTCCCTATGGGTTGTGTTAAACGAACTACGGTTCCATTCTCTCCGGCGCTAATGGCAACGTCGGGGACGATGCCCTTGAGAATCTGCAGTCCGTATCCTCCCCCGTCTTCGTGTTCGGCGCGCCACCGCCCCGTGTCGGAAATCTCGATGACAAGGTTGCCCGATTCGATCCGGCCCCGCACGCGCACTGCTCCTGCTCGAACGCCGTATGCGTGCTGGATCGAGTTTGTTATTGCCTCACCTATTGCCACTTGGAGGAGCGAAATCTTGTCTTCGCTCAAGCCGGCGGCGAGGTAAAAACGGCGCAATGCCTGGCGAAAAATGCGCCCATTGTTCGGCTGGGCAGGCAAGGTTATATCCAATTCAAGCAAGGGCCTGGCTGCCGCCCGAACGGTGAGGATCGCTACGTCGTCGGAGGGCGGCGTATCAATTAGGCGTGCGGCGATGGCTTCGGCGGGATTCACCTCGTGTAACCCGGCGACAGTTTGCAGGACCTTCGCAAGGGCCTCCTCCGCATTGAGCTTGCCTCGTTTGGCTTCGATAAGCCCATCGGTGTAGAGCACTAGCAGAGATCCCAGCGGCAACATCAGCGACTGTTCCGGGAAAACGGCGTCGGTCGCGATGCCAAGCGGCGGCGCTACGGGCACGCCTGTGGCTATCTCTCCATCTGGGCTCACGACAAGCGGCGGTGGGTGACCCGCAATCGAGCACGTGAACGTCAGCTCTTCCGGATCGACCACGCCAAACAACGCTGTGACCATGGCGGGTTTGTCGTTGAGCAGCAGCTGGTTGGCGCGGGCGAGAACCCGCGACGGTGTGAGCTCTTCGAGCGCGGTTGCTCGAATCAATAATCGCACCGTGCTCATGATCGACGCAGCCTGCAGACCCTTGCCAGCCACGTCGCCGATCGAAAGGCCGAGGCGGCCATCGGCGAGCTGAAAGGCATCATACCAATCGCCGCCGATTTCAGCTTCTTTTGCGCCGGACTGGTAATGTGCGTCGATGACAATGCCCGGAATCTTTGGCAGCATCGCCGGCAACGAAGCACGCTGGAAAATATCTGCCACCCGACGCTCGCGTTCGTACAAAAGAGCGTTATCGAAAGCGAGTGCTACGCGCCGCGCGATGATGTTTGCGAAGTCCATGTCCTCTGCCGTGAAACGTCGTGTTGATCCACTCGTCGCGAGCGTCAGCGCACCAAGGGTTTGACCGCGCGCGACGAGCGGGACCGCTATAAGCGATGATGGGTGGAAAGCGTCGATGACCGCCTCCTGGCCGGGGGCATTGCCGTTTGTTGTTCTTCTCGGCACGGTTTCAAGCAGTTGGGCCTCTTTTTTAGCGATGACATTCACCGACATCGGGCCGTAGAGCATGTCTTTATCGGTGCTCGAAAGTTCCAGCGCGGCTTTTGTCAGTGAGTCGTCATAATGCATGATGAAGGCGCGCTGAAGCTTCTGGTCACCGCCGACGAGATCGACGGCGAGCCAGTCTGCAAACCTCGGCACGACGACTTGCGCCGCGCGTTCTATCGTTGCAATGGGCTCAAGCGACAGGGAGAGCACCCGGCCGAGATCGGACAATAGTGCAAGCCGTTGCTCCGTGCGCTTGCGCTCCGTGATGTCGAGACTGAACCCCGCCCAGCCCGTCGTCTCGCCCTCGCCATTGGTCAAGCGCACACCGCGCGCGAGAATCCAGAAAGTGTTGCCGTCCGCGCCGAGTACCCGGTACTCTCCCTCAAAGATGTCAGAGTTCTCACGCTTCTCCCACAGCTCCAAGAACCGCTTCGCGTCATCGGCAGGCACTCTCGTGACCCACCCGCCGCGCTCAATCTCTTCGCGAGTCATGCCAAAGAGCTCGCAGTAGCTGTCGCTGATGTGCAAGAGCCGGTCGCCGCCGGCGTTCACTTCCCAGGTTCCAAACGGTAACGACTCGCCAACGGCGACGTAACGCTGCTCGGCGCGATGAAGAGCAGCCTGCGTTTCTCGCGACTGTTTTATGTGCTCGAGCTCCGCCTTTGCGTTTGCGAGGTCAGTGAGCGCTGCTTTTTCAGCCACGCTTCTCTTGCGAACCACTTCCACCAACGACACAGCGGCGATCAGGCTCACGGCAGCAATCACCGTGTTCCATACTAATCCTCGCTCGCTATATGCGAAGCCGGACGCCGTCTCAAGAGCGGTAAAGAGCACCGCCGCAGCTATGGCTGACACGAGTCCGACACGATAGCCCGCCACAGCGCTCATTGCGATGACCAGGATAAAGGAGAGCGGCCCCAACTCAACAGACGGAAGGGCGTAATCAATCAACGCCACCCCTGCCATGAGAAGAAACAATGCGGCGACGAGCCAGGGTCGTGCTCTTGGCTGAAGGCTTATCGTAACTTTAGTGCCTCGCGACGACCATGCGAGCTTTCCCAAACTCGCTCCAATTTAGATACCCAAAAGCAGCGTACCACTAAACTGGGAATTCCACCATCGGACACCAGTCTTAATTCTTCCGCCCGCCCGCATCAAAGCCGATTCGCTTGCGTTCGGGAGGGGTATAATCTGCAACGATCACAGGCAGACGATGGAGGTCGACATGGAAGCAGTCAAGCAATGGAATGAGCTCGCAGATAACGTCGCCGACGCTGCTGAGGACATGGCAAAAAAAGCCGACAGATCCAAGATCGCTCGCAAGGTACGAGATACATCGGAACATGTTGAACACGCTGTCGGCGCGCATCGCTCGGCGAACGCGGTCTGGCGTTCGTTCTTCATGGCCGCAGCCGGAACGGCAGCATTTTTGTCACTCAGCATGCTCATAAGCGGCAGAAAACATGAATCTCTGTTTATCGGGCAATGGGTACCGACGCTTCTCATCACGGCGCTGTGGGCACAAGTCGTCAAGGACTGATACGGCGCGGATGGTAGTTTCAGGAAAAGCTGGGTACATAAGGTAGGCAGCCCGGCCCGCAGTTCACCGCGCCGGGGGAGGGAACGTAGATGGCAACCAAACCGCGACGAACATCGTCTCGAGGAAAACGCGGAGGGCGAAAATACTCGCCAAAAGCCGGCCAAAAGGTCGAGCGTGCCATGCGCGAGATGAAGCAGGGGAAGCTGCGTTCGGGTCGTTCTGGAAAAAAAGTCACGAGCCGGCAGCAAGCCATTGCGATCGGACTGTCCGAAGCGCGCGAAGCCGGCGCGAAGATGCCTCCTGCACCCAAGAGACGTCGAAAAAGTTCGAGCCGATGAGCAAGCACACGGCCAGCCGGGAGTCTTCTTTGAGAATGAACACCGAGCAGGGTCTGTGGGATCCGGTCGGGCTGGAGCTACCAAAGCACCCTGCGTGGGTTGGGGTCGCTCGCCTCGCAGCCGCGGGCATCGCCTACCGTGCTGGCATGGCGTACGACGCGATCGAGGATACGAAAATCATCGTTGCGGAGGCGGTATCGTACTGTATTCAGCATAGTCAGCCCGGCGGGCGCCTCCGGATTTCGTTTATTGCGGACACCACATCGCTGACAGTCGAAGTTCACGACCCCGACTTTCCAACCGTAACGAGCCCACCAAAGGACCGCGACGGATCGACCTATCGGACCTTCGTTGATGGATTGTTTCTCATTCGTGGTCTCGCCGACGAGGTCGAGTACGTCGCGACTCCAAGTGAAGGTTTGACCCTGCGAATTCGCAGGAGCATCGCTTAACTTTATTTACATGAGCAGGCATGCGAGCGTCGAGTACTCATTTGACCGCGAGCGAACGCGGCAACTCCTCGTGGAGTTTGCCTCGAGCCGCTCGCCTGAGATTAGAGAAGAGCTGACGCTTGCATATGCAGGCGTCGTCCGCTATCTTGCGCTGCGTTTTGCCTACCGCGGCGAACCGCTTGAGGACCTCTTTCAAGTCGGCATGCTGGGCCTGCTTAAGGCCATCGATCGCTTCGAGCCTGCGCGCGGCTTTGAGTTTATCACCTTTGCCCTGCCGACGATCGTCGGCGAAATCAAACGCCACTTTCGCGACAAGGGCTGGGCGCTGCACGTGCCCCGCCGCTTGCAAGATCTCAACTTGGCCGTCACGCGAGCGGCGGAAACGTTGTCCATGGAACTCGGGCGATCCGCATCCGTCGACGACATTGCCACGAAGCTCGGCGTGACCAGCGAAAAAGTGCTTGAAGCCCAAGAACTGGGGCACGCGTATTCAGCGCTCTCGTTGGACGCTGAACTTGCGAACTCAGAGAAGCAATCCAAGCCGACCAACCTAGCAGAGAGAATCGGGTTCACCGATGCTGACATGGAACTGTTTGAGAATGCCGCCAGCCTCAAGCGGGCGTGCGAGGTGCTCGACGCTCGAGAGCGCCTCGTCATATACTTGCGGTTCTACGAAGAAGTGCCGCAAACGGAGATCGCACGGCGGTTGAACGTGTCGCAAATGAACATTTCCCGGCTGCAGCGGCGAGCGATCAGAAAGATTCGCCAGTCGCTCCTCCAGGCGGAAACGCAGACCGCAAGCTGATATCTCGACCGACGAAGGTCGGCCGCTACTTACGCGTCGCCAGAATTGCGACGATCGGTGCAAGCAGCATCGCAGCCGTGGTCAGCCAGCCCATGAGCCCCAAGAGCGGAGTATGTACCCGATCCCCCATAATTTTTCGGTTTCCTGAAACGAGCATAATGAGCACGAGCAAGAGCGGCGACAAAAAGCCGTTGATGACTGCCGTCCAATAAAGCGCTTGGATCGGACTGATGCCCACAAAATTTAGCTCGATGCCAACGAGCGTCGAGAGTGCGATGATCCCGTAAAATTGCGGCGCGCGTCCGGGATGTTTGTCGAACCCAAACTTCCAGCCAAACACCTCGGACATCGCGTATGCTGACGATCCAGTAAGGATCGGCACTGCAAGAAAACCCGCGCCGATGAGGCCAAACGCCAAAAGCAACGACGCCCACCGGCCCGCCAGGGGCTCCAAGGCTCTGGCCGCGTCAGCCGCGGTCGCAATATTCGTGTGCCCTGCTTTAAAAAGCGTAGCCGCCGTTGCGAAAATGATAAAGTAGGCGACAACTTGTGAGAAGAACATGCCGACGCCAACGTCCCACGCCACATAGGTCAGCTCAGCGTCCGTTGTGCCCTTGCGCTGCCACAGATACTTTCGGCCAACCGCGATATCTTCTTCGACCTCCTGAGTCGCCTGCCAAAAGAACATGTACGGGGATATCGTGGTTCCCAAGATTGCCACGAGCGTCGTGAGATAAGTGGGATCGAGGCTGAGATGCGGTACGAACGTGCTGCGCAGAACCTCGCGAAAATTGGGGTGAGCAAAGAACGCGGCTCCGATATATGCAAACAACGCAAGTGTCAGCCACTTGAACACCGTTGCGATGGTCCTGTACGAACCCCAAATCTGCAGAACCAACAATAGTGCGGCGACGGGTACGATGAGGGCAACGATCGGAACTGGTACGAGCAAGTTAAGCGCCGCACCGATCGCGCCGATGTCGGCACCGGCGTTGATGCTGTTCGCGATGACGAGCGCAATGACAGCCGGGTACGCGATGAAGCTTGGAAATTGCGTGCGCAGCAGTGCGCCGAGACCTTTGCCCGTCACGAGCCCGATGCGCGCGCAAATATACTGCACGGCGGCCATCATGGGCAAGAGAACGATCATCGTCCACAGCGTCGAGTAACCGAGTGAAGCCCCAGCGACCGCATACGTGCCGATGCCTGAAGGGTCATCATCGGAAGCTCCGACGATGAGTCCCGGCCCGAGAACCTTGAGAAATCGCATGAGGCCGCTGCGTTCCTTCTTGAGAGCAGCCTCGCGCACGCCAAGCTCGCTCGCGGGCGATACGTCCGCCCGCGAATCCGGCTTCTTATGGCTCATGTCGTGTGAGGTGTACCCGAAGCATGTCGCAGCAAAACGCCGATCACGGCTGGCAGTACGAGTGCAAACGGCAGATCTGCCCGAGCGCTTGATAGATCGTTGCTGCGGCATCCCACGATTGAACGTCGGTAGTGACTCTCGGCGGCGTGTACTCGCGAGGCAGCACGGTCGGCAGCGGCTGGCTCGGCGATGCCAGCGGCTCGAGCCCGGCGACACAACGGAATATGAGCTCTGCGTAGGCTGCATTTGCCCAGCCGAATTCACTTCGCGTGTAGTGCCACGGACGGTCAGGGTCGACGCTTTCGTACAACAGGCCGCGCTGTCCGTCGAGCGCGCGTATCTCCTCAATACTTTCGGCGACCTCTCCCCCGGTCGACGACGTCATTGCTTGGCTGATAATGCCAAGCGGCCAGACCCAACCTGTCGGCGTATGCGGACTGCCCAGGCCCGCGCCGTAGCGGCCGCGATAGTAGTATGGGTTGTCGCGCGACAACGAAAAGCGCCGCGTGTTGATGTACAGTGGATCGTAATGGGCAATGAGACCCATGAACGGCAGGCCGAGCAGGTCGGGCAAGTTCGCATCGTCCATCAAGAGCGAGTTCCCTCGGCCGTCGACTTCGAATGCGAACATCCACCCATAGCGGAAATCATAGATTTGGCCGTAGCGCTCAACGCCAAAACGAATCGCCGCGGCGAGTTCGCGGGCCCGCATCGCTAGACGATCGTCCGCGTATCCCTCTTGGGCTTGATGTGCCAAGCTCTCAAGCATCGTAGCGGCAAAGAGCTGCTGCGGAATGTTATACGGATAGCGTACCGGATCGTCTGAAGGGCGGAATGCGCCCCAGATCATTCCCGTGTAAGCGAAATCTGCGCCAGCGCCGTGGTTCGGAAGAAATCGCGAGCGATATCCGGAGCAACTTGCATGCCGTTGTTCGCACTCGTATGTCTCGACGATGTGGATGTACGCCCAGTGAAGCCGCACGGTATACATCGAACGGTCGTGAGTTGTGTTCCAGTACACGGAAGCGAGCTGCACAGGAAACGCAAGCGAGTCAACTTCCCACTTCTCTTCCCACAATCTGTACCCCGCAGTGAAAGCATTGGCATAGGGCGAGGTGAGAATGTTTTTCGCATTACGCTGGATGACGCCGCGAGCGATAGCCTCAAGCTCTGGATAGGTCGTAGCAAACCGTACATAGGGCAGTACTTGCACGGATGAATCGCGCAGCCACATCGCCGGAATATCGCCGGTTTGGACGTAGATCGTGTCGTCATCTTGCGCGAAAAAGTCTGAGTCCAGCGTGTGAAAGAGCGTTTCGGCGTCAACGACGACCGTGCGACGCGTCATGCCCGGCAAGGTGAGCCCGATGGTTGTGCTGGCGGCACGGGTGTCCATGGCAGAAGCTGCCCGGATACTCAGTATCAATAGGCATAGCGCCAGGAAAAGCGGTCGTGCCACGGCCGAGCGGAGAAACAAGAGTTAGCGGGCGGTTGCGGGTGCGAGCACGACGATGAGGTTCGTTCCATGCGCAAAGTCCAACTCTTCTTCCCATGTCAACACAAAAAAACGGGCGGCTGATTCAGCCACCCGTTCGCATCTGATGTCGCTTGCGATTTAGGACGCTTGCTGGTTGAAGGGCGGAAAGAGAAGGTCGATTTCATTTTTCCCGCCGATCCCCTCAAGCGGCCGCGGCCGCATCTTTTGAACGGGCTCCTTGTTTTCCGTTGTGCGTAGAACGATCAGCAACGCAAGCGAGCTGACCGCGGTCAGGATGAGAGCGACGATTGGACCCTGGATGTAAAGCACGGCCGCTATCGTTGCCGCGCCTGAGATGATTGCACTCCACATGTTGTTATTATTGCCTCAGCTTTTAAATAGAAATGATGTCGGCCACCCGTGGCTATCCGTAAGACCGTCAGAAGATATCTGCGTTACACTTGCTATGAGGTAGCTGCGCTTCCAGGGCAGCTGTGACTCGGGTCAACGGGATTATCGGCAAGGTGTGTGACGCAAGCACTGCCAACTCATATGACCGCTCATGATCGCGCGCATTCTTCCAATCCTCGGCGTCACGTTTATCGACATTCTCGGCTTCAGCATTTTGTTGCCGATCTTGCCCTACTTTGTGAAAAGCTTCGGCGCTTCCGATATCGTCGTCGGCTTGCTCTTTTCAACGTTTGCGGCGTGCCAGTTCATAGCCGGTCCACTCTGGGGCAACGTGAGCGACCGTATTGGACGCAAACGGGTATTGATTGTCAGCCAAATCGGATCTACCATTGGCTGGTTCATGCTCGCCTTCGCGCACACCATCGGCATGGTCTTCATCGCACGCATCGTCGAAGGCGTGTCAGGAGGCAACCTCAGCGTCACGCAAGCATATGTGGCCGATCTGGTCGAGCCTCGGCAGCGCGGGCGCGCCTTTTCGTATGTGGGCGCCGCATTTTCCGCCGGGATCGTTTTTGGTCCGCTGCTTGGCGGCGTGCTCTTCGATCGCTTTGGCTTTTCGGCACCGTTCTTAGCCGCCGCGACTTTGCAGCTCATCACGCTTGTCGTCACCATTGTGATGCTGCCCGAGTCGCGTAATCCCGAAGGAACCCAAGTCGCCACCTTTGGCCACATCCGCGCGTCACTTGTGGACCCTCGGGTCGGGCCAATATTGCTGCAAATGTGGGCGTTCTCGCTCGCGCTCTACGCCTGGTTCGGCGTTTTCGCGCTGCTCATGCAAGCCGCGCTTGGTTTTACTGCAACGAATACGAGCTTCTTCTTCGCATCGTTTGGAGTGCTCAGCGTTATCCTTCAGCTCGGGCCGGGTCCGCGCCTTATCGATATGCTGGGAGACAGGCGCAGCTCGAACATCGGCATCGCACTCGCGCTGTGCGGTTTCTTGCTCGTGCCGCTGATTCACAGCATCTGGACGATGCTACCTACGTTCTTGCTCTTTGGCATTGGCATGTCGATTGCGCGACCTGCTCTGTCGTCAATACTAGCTGACGGCGCACCCGAAAATCAGCGCGGCACAATCCTGGGTGTCAGCTCCGCGCTCGACAATCTCTCGGGTGTGGCGATGCCCCCACTCTCAACCGGACTCTTGGGACGCTACGGCCCGGCGTGGGCTGGGGTGACGTCGAGTTTATTTGCTTTTATTGCCCTGCTTATGGGGTTGGGGGCGCAGCGCAGAGAGGGCGCCGACATCGGCGATCGCACCGCAGAAGCTGCCGCGAAATAGCTACACCTTTTCCGGTACTTCGATGTAGTTTTCGTAGAGAAGACCTTCGGCGATCTCCATCGATTCCGTCATGAGGCCGCGCTGCAGCGCAAGGTCAGCGCACGACAAACCACCGTCGTGCTCGATGCGCATGAGCTTCGTCATCGGTTCTTTCGTTTCGAAACCAAGCCAGGCATCGCAGCCCAGTTCACCGGCCGTGATTCCCGATTGCAATACTGTTTGGTACTCCGGCAGCTGGATGCCGGGGAAACGGAACTCCATGGCGCGGCGATACGCTTGATAACGCTCGCGCGATGAGTACAAGTCAAGCAGCGTAATGTTCGCCGAGAGCGTGCGCGTTTGCGCGCCGTAGGTGAGATCGGCGGCGCGCTGCGACATGCGGTATGCCGAATCCCATGCTGCGTTGGCCGCATCAAGCGCTGACTGCACCTTCGGCATGTCCTTCGCCGAGATGTCGCCGCTTGTGGTGTCGAGCGCGTTGAGAGCTGCGAAGAAGTTTGCGAGCAGGTGGACGTCGTCGCTTGCCATCGAGATCGACGCGCGCGCGTCGTCGACACCGTTGACGAACTGATCGGCGCCTTCGGACAAGCTCGCGGATAACGCTGGGTAGAAGGGCAAAATTGCGCGCGTTTTTTCACTCGGCGGCCCGCTGCTGATCGCGTCTGCCATGTCTTTAAACGGTCCGAGATTCTCATGGGCCAGCCCGGGTCCGCTGCTGAGAACGTCCGAACAGTTGCCGAGCACGCCGTTAATGTCGCGCGTGAGGTGCTTGAGACCCTCGACGACGTTGCTCAGATTGTTTCCCTTCTTCTTCGGTGTACCGAGATTAGGGATGTTGTGGCTTTGCTCGTTGAGCGCATTGAACAGCGATTGCAGATCGAGCTGTGAGGATTTCGCGCGCTCGCCGGCGATGCGAGCGCCATCGGCCGCTATGGCTTGCGCCTTGGCGAGCTTGGTCGCAATGTCGCCCATGCTAAAGGCATCGAGTGTTTGTGTGTATGCAACCGATCGCTCATGCAAGGTTCCAGGCACACCCGATTCGCGCAACGCAATCTCGACCTGACCGAGATGCGACAGGGCAATCTTGTTGCCCGGAGACTTCTTGAGAGCAAGCTGCAAGCGCGCACGTGCGTAGCTGTATCGACCTTCTTGCTCGTCGTGAATCGCATTGACGATGGTCTGTTCGGCGGACGGGTTGTCAAGTTCCGGATATCCCATAAGATGCGCAATGCGATCCTTCGGCGGCGGATGCGACAGCATTGCTTTGTCGGCATGACTTGTGGGATCGCTGGCTTCAAACTTATCGAGGTGCGACATCATGTCGATGTTCGACTGGGGATCGTAGCCGGCGCGGGTCATGAGTAAGAGACCGTATTGGTCGGCTTGCAGTTCATCCTGGCGCGAAAACTTATAAGCGACGAGGTCACCACCGTAACCGCCGAGCGCGGCAGCGATCGGCGACAAGATCGAGAGAACGCCAATGAGGATGCCGAGGATGTTGTTTTTCTGCTGGAGCGTGACGACGTGGCGGCGCTCGACGTGACCCATCTCGTGTCCGAGGACGGCGGCCAGTTCATCGTCGGATCCCACGAAGTTGAGCAGCCCCATATCGGCATGCATGTAACCACCGGGCAGTGCAAAGGCGTTCACTTCATCGGTATCAAGAACTTCAAAATGGTAGGTGATATCTTGACGGTACCGATTGGTCGCAAGCTTCGCGCCGATGGAGTTCACCCAGCTCGTTAGAAACGGATCGGTAATGATGACGTTTTCGTCATCGATCTGCTGGTTGATCCCCTGGCCCAAAGCAATTTCTTTGGCAGTGGACATCGCAGCCGCTGGCTGTGCCGGAAGGATGATGCCGCTCAACAACACGGCGACAAGTGAGATCGCGACGCTTCGCATCTTATGCACTTTCCTTTGAGGTTGTGGGGAGGCCTTGTGTGAAACTTAAAGTCAGCTGAGAAGCCGCTATATTTTCACCAATCGATGACTTCGCAATCGCGCCAAAACAGCCCGGTCTTGTCCGAGAGTGGCCGGCTGGCGAGGAAGAGCGCAGTGCGAGCAGCGTCGTGTGGTTCAACTCTCGCCTGGGGCCCACCCATATCGGTTTTCACCCATCCCGGATGAAATGAGTCGACCATGATCGGGCCCTCGCGCAGATCGGCACTGAGGAGTTGCGTGTACATGTTGAGCGCCGCCTTGCTGATGGAGTAGGCGGGACCATGTCCATCCGCGGCGCCCGCGAACTGACCCATCGTGGACGAAACGTTTATGATGCGCCCGCCTTTGACTATGTACGGCACGAACGCATTGCAGACGCGGATCGGACCGAAGAGATTCACGTCGAGCGTCCTTTGAAGGACCAGCGGGTCGACCTCCGATGGCCGCATTGCGCGATCCTCGTCGAGAAAGATACCGGCGTTGTTGACGAGTATATCGATAACCGGATAACGTTGTATAATGTCAAGCACGAGCATGGAAATTTGCGCGGCATCAGTGACGTCCGCAACCGCAAAATCTGCTTTTAACCCCTGATCTTGGAGCACGCGCGCCAGCTTTTCACCACTCGTTCGTTCGCGGACGACGATGACGCTGCAGGCACCAGCTTGTGAAAACGCCGTTGCGATTGCCTTGCCGATACCCCGGCCGGCACCCGTGACGACGGCCGTTTTGCCGGCAAGGAGATCTTTGCTGTCGCCAATCTTCGGAGCGCTGTCCACTCGTGTTGCCACTGCTCAACCCATCCTTTTGTGCCGCAAGAATTCGGCCCGCAGCAGCGAATGACCCGCGCGAACCACGCTCCCCATGGAAGCGGTGACAATGCCGGATCAACACGCGCATGCAAGCGAAACCAAGCAGGCTATCGAGGCTCTGTTCGATGAGAACCGTGTCTTCCCGCCGCCCGAAGCGTTCGCACGCCAATCCAACGTCCGCGATCCGGAGATTTACAAGCTAGCCTCGGCAGATTTTGAGAAATTCTGGGAAGGCGAGGCCGAGCGTCTCGACTGGTTCGAGCGTTGGCGCAAGACCTTGCATTGGGATGACAAGTCCAAGGTCGCGCGATGGTTTGACGGCGGCAAGCTCAACGCCAGCTACAACTGCCTGGATCGTCACGTCGGCTCCGGCCACGGAAAACAGGTCGCGTACTTCTGGGAAGGTGAGCCAGGTGATACCCGCCAGATTACGTACGACGACTTGCTGCGCGAGACGTGCCGTCTTGCGAACGCCCTCAAAGAGCTGGGGGTGCGCCGCGGCGATCGCGTCGCGATCTACATGGGCATGGTGCCGCAGTTGCCGACAGCGCTGCTCGCGTGCTCGCGAATCGGCGCGATTCACTCCGTGGTCTTCGGCGGTTTCTCCGCCGAAAGTTTGCGCGACCGCATCCTCGACGGCGAATGCAAGGTGCTCATCACGCAGGATCAAGGCTGGCGGCGCGGCGGCAAGATTTTGCTCAAGAATATCGCCGACGATGCCCTTGCGGGCGTTGCCTGCGTGGAGAAAGTGCTCGTGGTTCGCCGCGTCGGCGATCCGGTCAATTGGGAACCGCAGCGCGATGTTTGGTATCACGAGATGGTCGACCGCCAGGCCGATAAATGCGAGCCGGAGCGCATGGACGCCGAGGACGTGCTCTACATTTTGTATTCGAGCGGCACGACAGCAAAACCCAAAGGCATCGTGCATACGACTGGCGGGTATCTCACGGGCGTCACGTCCACGCATTACAACATTTTCGACATTAAGTGTGACAGCGACGTGTATTGGTGTACGGCCGACATTGGTTGGGTCACCGGGCATTCATATATCGTGTACGCGCCGCTTGCCAATCGCGCGACGAGCGTCATGTATGAGGGCACGCCGGACTTTCCCGACAAGGACCGCTTCTGGGCGCTGGTCGAGAAATATAAGGTCACGATTTGCTATACGGCGCCCACGGCCATTCGCACGTTCATGAAATGGGGACCGGAGTATCCCGCGCGACACGATCTCTCCTCGATACGCCTGCTCGGTTCTGTGGGCGAGCCGATCAACCCTGAAGCGTGGATGTGGTACCGTGAACACATAGGCGGCGGACGCTGTCCGGTCGTCGACACATGGTGGCAAACGGAAACGGGCATGATCCTTATCTCGCCGCTGCCTGGCATCACGCCGACAAAACCGGGTTCTGCAACGTTCCCCTACCCTGGTGTGTTTGCCGACGTCGTCGACAACGAGGGCAACTCGGCGCCACTCGGCGGCGGTGGCTACATCGTCATTACAAAGCCGTGGCCGGCGATGCTGCGGACGCTCTGGAAAGCACATGATCGCTATCTCCAAACATATTGGAGCAAGTTTGCAAAGCAAGGGTACTACTTCCCGGCTGACGGCTGCAAACGGGATAAAGAAGGCTACTACTGGTTGTTAGGCCGCGTCGACGACGTCATGAATGTGTCCGGCCATCGCATCTCAACCACCGAAGTCGAGAGCGCCTTCGTCGATCACCCTCGGGTTGCAGAGGCGGCGGTCGTTTCCAAAAAAGATGAGATTACGGGCGAAGCAATCGCGGCGTTTGTCACCCTCAAAGGCGGTGGCGTCGGATCCACCGGAGACGCGGATGAGTTGCGCAAGCACGTTGCGTTGAAAATCGGGGCCTTTGCGCGTCCGAAGTACATTACATTTACGCCCGAGTTGCCAAAAACGCGCTCCGGTAAGATCATGCGGCGGCTCTTACGCGACGTCATGGAAGAGCGGCCGCTAGGTGACACGACCACGCTCGCCGACGCGACGGTTGTAAAGAATCTGGCCGAAGCGGCCAAGTCCAGCAAATCCGAGGAATAACCGCAACAATAACCGTTGCGTTGCGCACCAACTTTCTGTTGTGTTATTCTTGTTTAATGAGACCCGCAAAAGGACGAACGCGTCGGGCGCCGCTCGAGCACTGGGCCCTGGCGCACGGATGTCGTGCATCTCAGAATCCGCGCAACAAGCGCGCCATCGATGTGCTCCTCACGCGCGGGGTCGGACCTGTCGTTGCCGCCCTCAATCAGGCTGATGAAGGGCGTATGCCTAAAAATGGCAGTGCGTCTGCATCGGGCGACAACTTAATCCGGGCTAAACGGATAGCGGTCGCCTGTGTCTATGCTCCCGCAGCGGTTAAAATAAGATCGGTTCCGAGACCGATCGCAAATCCGATGAAAACTCCGAATGTCGCGAGCGTTTTGAATCCGATCTTTGCCCCGACATTCGTCATCTCGCTGATGACGTAGATGATGGCGCCTGCGGCGAGCGTTAAGAACAATACGGAGAGCGCTGGCGACACAAAATGATAGCCGGTGACCGTCCCCAAAAATGTCGGCGCGCCCCCGATGAGACCAAGGCGAACGATGGAGCCCACGCCACCGGCGCCTGATCCCGCAAGCGGCGCCGCAATACCGAAGCCCTCAGTCATGTTGTGCAGACCGAAGCCGATGATGAGCAGCAGCGCGAGCTGAATTGCTCCGGTTGCAGCCGACTGGCCAATGGCAAGACCTTCGCTAAAGTTGTGAAGACCGATGCCGGCGGCGATCATCGTTGCAAGGCTCATTGGATTGACGATTCCAAGCGGGGACTTCGCCATGAACGAGCGGGAGAAAAAGACGAGGCTCAAGAGCCCAACTGCGAAACCGCCTAGGTAGATCCCGAGCAATCCCCAAAATTCGATGCGCGGCGCGCCGAGCTGCATTCTGTGCAGGGCGTCCTGGATAGGCTCGCCCGCCTGTCTGAGAATGTCAAACAGCAAGAAAAAGAGCACCCCGATAGCGATGGCATTCATCAACGCAATGCTTCGCTTTGAAATTCGTTTGAGCGCCGCGAACGGCAATCCAAAGAAAATTGTCAAGCCTGCGATCGCGCCGAGAATATACACGGCCGTCTGATTCATCGGCGGAAGGCCGGATTGCGCGTCACCGCCTTTGCCCATGTTCATGACGTTGGCCGCAGCCGTGAGGCCGGTTCGATCGCGAGCGTTCTCGTATTGCACCGAGGTCATCAAGCCGCCGGGGCCAACCGGGCCGTTCATGAGATGATCGAGCACGTGGCAGTGCACCATCCAGGTCCCCGGTTTTGCATTGGCCAGAAACGAAATATCACGAGTTTCGCCTGGCCCGAGCGCAAGCGTTACCATCGATTGTCGGTTCTGAGGCCGGACCGACTGTCCATCAACGGCAACGACTTGAAAGCGATGGCCATGGAGATGCATCGTGTGGAACTCAGTCCCGCTGATGTCGATCTCGCGGATGCGGACGCGGTCGCCGCTCTTCACAATGTACGGTTTGGTGAGCGGATAGCTCTTGCCGTTGATGCTGAAATAGTTCTCGGTATCGGATGCGATCCGCCACGATGAGATCAGCATGAGGTAGTCGCGGTCGTAGTGCTCGACCGGCTTTGCATCGTCGACAACGACCGCGCCATAAAGGCCGAGATCCAGTTGATTGAGGTCGTCGTAGTGCGTGTGGTATATGTACGTGCCCGGATCGCTTGCGGTGAATTCGTACGTGAATGATTGGCCCGGTTGCACGGCATTTTGGCTCATGCCCGGAACGCCGTCCATTTCTGGATCGACAATTAGTCCATGCCAGTGGATCGTCGTGGGCTCGTGCAGGTTGTTCACGAGAATAACCCGCACGCGATCTCCCTGCCGCACGTGAATGGTCGGGCCGGGTACCGTGCCGTTGTACGTCCACGCCGGCCGCACAATGCCGGGCGCAACTTCCCACGGCTTCACTTCTGCGAAGATGTAGAACGTCTTGACTTTGCCCTTGATGATCGCGGGCAGTTTTGGCAGCGCCTCAAAGTCACGCGCTGCGGCAGCCTCCGCGGCGGCTCGGAAATGCTCGTAGTCAGCGGCGGGACGAGATGCCGCAAGCGCAGCGTCCGCACGCGCGATCGGTGCCGTTACACACGCGATGAGCGCGAAGGCCAGTGCCGCAAGCAGGCAGCGAGCGCGTGTCTTCATTTGATATGCCGGGCTCTTGGCGGTGCAGCGGCCTGTGTTTTGCGAACGATGATATCGCCTGCCAGCTGCGCGCTGATAGTGTGTTCGCGGCCATCGAGGTTGATGGTGAGGAGGCCGGCCGCGGGCTCCCTGCGCTTGATAACGAGTTCTGCGCCGGGCCGCAGCTCAATCTCTCCGAGAAACTTGAGCAGTTCTGGGATATCGTGTTTCACCTCAAGGACGACAGCTCTGTCGTCAAGCGGCAAATCGATGAGGTCGACTGCGCCCTCGTGCTGCCATAACGTGCCATCCGCTCGAGGAATTGGGTGTCCATGGGGACACGTTTGCGGCTCATCAAGAAACTTGGCCAGATGCGCTTCCACTGCCGGCGAGATCGCGTGCTCGAGCCGGCACGCCTCGATGCCCGCAATCTCCCAAGACAATCCGAGGTGATCGACAAGCAGCCGCTCAGCGAGACGCTGACGCCGCAGCGTCACCGCACCAATGCGCGCGCCTTCCGCCGTCGGAATGACACCGTGACGGCCTTCATGGACGACATAACCGTCGGCGTCAAGCTTCTTCAACATCGAGGAAACAGAGGCGGGCGAAATCGCGAGCTCTTGCGCGATCGCCGAGGTTGAAACGGGCTCCTCGCCATCGTAGAGCCGCACGACCGATTTGAGATACATCTCGACGTTGGGGCTGACTTCCGGCTCGTGAGGAACCAGCGAAGGTGGGAACTTTAGGGCAGAGTTTGTCACAGGAAAGCCTCTTGGGTAATCGATTTAGGCTCACCTTATTCGAGACTTAGCCTCGCCCAGCATCCTCAGCCCACAAACTAAGGAGCTATATGTAGCAAGGCTCCAAACTGTCCGCACTGATGAGCTGGATCACGATACGGGACGTAAGCCGGCTTCTGGGTTAACCAAGCGAAACATGGGCGATAAGTGAAGCGTTGATATTGATGCGGAGGTAATCACGCAATTCCATGAAGATCAAAAGTTTCATAGCGATGTCTGTGATCGCGGCGATACTCGTATCGCTGACACCGGCACCCCGGGCTCTTGCTGATGGTGCAGCCAGCACCCGCAACATTTTGTTGGGTGTAGGCGCAGCGGCGGCGACCCTGATCATCATCAATCACAACAAGAAGGTCCATCAAAAGTATGCTGAGGACGCACAGGCGCAGGCCGCGTTGGCGTCGCAACGCGACGACGCACGGGCTGCATACAAAGCGGAAGTTCGAGCGTACGATAATCAGGTCGCGGTAACAAGCGAGCTCAAGAAAGAGGTCGCGGTGAAAGACCGGATGATCGGCCAGCAGAAAGCCGCAATCGATCAACTGCAAACGCAACTCGCGCAAATGGGAGTTCAAACGCAGACTGTGGCGGCTGCGCCCGCTCCTGCTCCTAAGAAGGCTGCTCCAGCGGTGGCAGCTCACTCAGCACAGATCGTATCGTACGGCTGGGGACTGCTCTAAACCCACGCTCACCTTACAGCTGGCGACCAGGCAGCGTTGCCGACAGCAGCGCTGCCCGCATGCCAGCCTCATGACGAAAGGGCAACATTCAACATGAACAAGTTCTTGCTGTCGACACTATTGGTAGCAGCGCTCGCTATTGCGGGTTGCGGCGGTAGCGCCGGCAACGAACAAAAGCTCGCCGATCAAGTAACGCGCGCCGTCTACAATAACGATATGGGCGGTGTGACCGCAAATATGGATAGTGAAGCGGCGCAGCAGGTGACCCGAGCTAGTCTCGGCGCTGTCTCTGACCTCATGCATCGCATGGGCAACTACCAAGGCCTCACGGAGACGGGGACGGATATCCCGGCACACCGCTATACCTTCGATGCGAAGTTCGATCATGGCGACCTCACGATCAAATTGCGACTAGATTCTGACGGGAAAATTGCGGGGTACCACGTGATCCCAGGCCCGCCCGCCTAAGCAATCACGTCGAGCGCGCTCCTAGTGGCGCGCCTGCCTGGTTGCAATATACGCGTCGAGCTCGTCGAGCCAGGCGCGTTTTTCTTTTTCGGGTGCGAACGACGATTGGAAACTGTTACGCGCAAGCTGGATGATCTCGGGCCGTCCAAGACCATGGTGGGCTGCGCGCTCGTATTCATCGAGCAGCGATGCGCCAAAGAACGACGGGTCATCGCTGCTGAGGGCAACAACAACATCGGCTCTTAGGAACTCGCCGACGGGATGCACGCCTCGGCCGTTCCACGCGCCAGTCACCGTATTGCTCGTCAGACAAACGTCGACCGCGACGCCACGCCCACGCAGCAACCGCAGGACGTCTTCTTCTCCCGCAGCGGCGACTCCATGACCGATTCGCTCGGCGTGCAACAATTCTACTGCGTCAACGATGCTGTGTCGGCCGTCAGCTTCACCTGCATGTACTGTCCTACGCAAGCCCATGCGCTCGGCTCGCTCAAACGCTCGGCGAAAGTCTCTGGCCGGAAACGTGCGCTCGTCGCCGCCAAGGCCAATGCCGACGACGCCATAGCGCTTCGACGCAAGGGCAAGGTCGATATCCGCGAATGCGGCGTCCTCACCAAGATTTCGAACCATGTCAAAGATGAGTAAGCTCGAGACTCCGTGGGTCGTGCGCGCGCGTGTGCATTCCCCGTGAATCGCGGCGACAATGCTTTCGAGATCTATCCCCTTGAAAAAATGACGTAACGTTGCAGGTGAGAAAAGAAACTCAACGTGGCGGACACCCTCACGCGCGCTTTGCTCGAGGTAGCTAGCTGTAATTTCGGCGAGATCTTCCGGCCTTTGAAGCGCTCTGACAACGTGCAAGAAGGTGTTTAGAAACGATTCGAAATTATTGCAATGGAACAGCGACGCGGGGTCAGATGGAACCTCAAAGCCATTGCGCCGTGCGATACGCGCATACGCTTCAGGAGTCATCGTTCCTTCGAGATGAACGTGCAGCTCGGCTTTTGGCAAGCCGCGCAGCCAGGTACGGTCACTCAACGGCGTTGGTAGGAGCGCAAATATCCAAGCGTCTGACGATCGATCGTGCCGTCGGAGCGGACGCGGTCCTCGAGATTTTCCGTGTGCATAAACTCCACGAGCGCGTGTTGCGCGACATCATCGAAGCTGGTGCCAGGCAGTGACCTTCCGGTCTTGCGGAGCAATTCGCAAATTTCTGCACCGAGTGAAGCGTCGATTGTGAGAATATCTTCGCGCGCTGGTTTGAAAAAGTATAACTTGTGAAGCTCGAGGGTGCGGGCTAACTCTTCGATCGGTTCAGTATGATCGTCAACTCGAAGATCGATATAGCGATCGTTAAATCCACCGTAGCCGCCGTTGGGCTTGGCCACGTACAGAGCTGAACTTTGCTTGCCGCGCCGGTCACCGCCGGCAGCCTGACCCGCGCGTAAAGAGGCGATGAGCTTATCGGCTAGGCACCCTCCCGTCCTCTTGAATGTCTCCGCCATCTCGTTCAGAACTGCCGGGCCTGCGAGGATGTTGCCCAATGCTGCGAAGCTCGGTTCCGCGACGCCGCCCGCCCAATCCATACACCGCGCCCCGGTGAACGTCGCCGATCGACCCTTGCAGTCGACGATGCCGACTTGACGTTGATCGCGCTGTTCGTCGCTTGCCGTCAGCATCTCGATCACCGTCGCCGGATCGTGACCTGCTTCGAGTAAGGTAAGACCACGTGGTCCGTATGTCGTGTTCGCCCACGCTTGAGTTGCGACTGCTCCGACGCCGCCCGTCGCCCACGGTACAGCCGAGCCAACCGCGAGAAACTTAGATTGAACTGCGACGCCAACTTCATCGGCAGCTTCATCAAACGCCACAATGGAAAATGTCGAAGCACGCATTGTATTGGTGGAGGTACGGTGTGACAACCCGGCTAACCTACGAAACGCGGGGTGGAGCAGTCCGGTAGCTCGTCGGGCTCAATACAACGCAATCAAGCACGAACGCGCGTCAACGAAGACCTCGGTTATCTGCTAACCGTGATGCTTGGGAATCTTGATTGCACCGTGGGCTCCACAAGAAGTAATTCTTGTGGGATGTCCTGTCAAAGTCGGGGAAGCCGTTAGCAGGGTAATCCCGAGCCAAGTCCCATTCGGATCCTATCTCAATGGGAAAGGTGTAGAGACTTGATGGCAGGCACCCGTCTGACAAGGCGGGTGAAGGGAAAGTCCAGACTACGAATCTGTCGTTAGCCGGCAGAGCGGCGAAAGCCGAAGTAGTAAGCATAACCCGAAGGTCGGTGGTTCAAATCCATCCCCCGCAAACCTGGGACAGGCGCGACTCTTATAACATAAGGAGTTGCGCCTGATTTTGTCGGTGGTTCATGGTCAGCAACCGCAACGAATCGTATCGTTTTTCGAGTTTGAACACACAAGAGTAGGCAGAAGACATCAAGTAGTCAATTTGCATGCAAACGTTAGCATATGGACCGTGGCTACTAATCTTTGATCGAGATGCAACCATTACGGCTCACTCAAGCATGAAAATGGGAGGCGCCGAGAGTTGCCGCTGCGGGGACTGTGCGAATTTTGCTCGGCAGAAACCGGTACCATACCCCAAAGAGTTTATGAAGCTACTCACTCTTCTCGGCGTTGACCCACAGCGCGAGATTGAGGTCTACAACCAATACGTATTAGCTGATCAAGAGTACGTCGACTACGCCGGCTGGTTCTATTTTGTGGATCACGTGCAGCGCGGCGACGAAAATGCGATGAACGCGGGACTTTTCAACTGGTACGTTCGCGAGGGTCAGAACTACAAGGCTTCTGAATTCGAGGGGAATGCTGTCTCACGGATCGAGTTTCGGGATCTTCGATTGCCTGTTATAGATCGCTCCCCGCTATATAGGCCAAATGGTCACAAGTTCACGTCCGATTAGCGTGCCCGCGGTACGTAACTCTCACTTTAAGGCTCAGAAGCGGTTGTGCGCGTAGAGAACATTGCAAACCCCCGCAAATTTGAGAGCCGCGAGATGACCGCGGCTCTTCGTGTCTTGATTTCAATTCTCGTGGGTCGGCTTTTTTAGCCTCTTCGTCCGTGGATTCGTCCAGTGTGTCCCGTCGCCGTACGTAACCTCAAGCGGAACACATTCTATGTTGGTCGGGATTTGCGGGAGGTGCGCATCCAGGGTGAACGCGCGCTCGACGTCAGCCCCAGGTGAAGCGCTATCCTTATCCAGTGCTTCGCCGATTAAGTTGTCGCCGACGGTTAGGCCAAATTTGACGGTTCTCACGGTATTTTTTGCCCTATTTGTGTAGGCGATTGCCAGATATGGTCTTCCGTTGACGGCGTTAGGAGAGTGAGAAGGCCCATAGGGGTATTGGCTGAGGACACTGTTAGGGCTTACGGTGGTTAGGTCACCTGGTGGGTAAACGTCTGTTGCAACATCATATCCAGGCAAGGGCGCGAGCGGATAATCATTCCTGTTCGGGCTCGAAAAGTTCGGACTGAACGACGGCTCACAGCGGGTAACCTGAACGGGATCCGATGTCGTGCTAGGAGCGACTAACCCGGTATCCGCCTGTACAACTCGCCCTAAGAGAAGCACCGATAAGGCGAGTCCAAACACGATAAATTTTGCAGTCATGGTGCCCATGGCAAACTCATAGTTTACATTATTTTGGGAATACGATGATAAGATGAAAAAGCATAACGCATTTAAGCAGCAAGACTTCTTTTCGGTTCTGGAAACGTGCGATGAAAGTCAAATCGCGACCATGATCCTGCAGCCGGGTCAATGGAGCGGCAAAAAAGAAAACGAGCACCCAGCAAGCGAGCAAACACTGCTTGTTGTCGTCGTGCCTCGCGGCATTGCATACCGATTCGGCAACACGTCAGACAAGGTTGCGCGAACATTTAACGTCTACGCACCGCCGGCTTACTAAAGGAGTAGTCGACCAGCCGTCGGCCCACATGGATTGAGCCCGCCACAAGCCGGGAATAACCTGGGTGTGGCCGTTATTACTGCGTGAGGAGAACAGCTCATGGCCGAACTGCGCAACATGAAGGTGGCAGTGCTCGCCACAGATGGCGTCGAGGAAGTTGAGCTCACTGAGCCGGTGAACGCGCTCAAAGACGCCGGAGCCCGGGTTGAAATTATCAACCACAAGCAGATGCCGATCCAGGCATTTCGTCATCACGACAAAGGCGCGATGATCGCCGTCGATCACAGCATTGACGAAGTCGATCCGAACGATTACGACGCCTTATTGCTCCCCGGAGGGACGCTCAACGCCGATCGCATGCGCCGAGATCCGCGCGTCATCCGTTTCATCCAAGTCTTCGACAAAGAGAACAAACCGATTGCTGCAATTTGTCACGCGCCGTGGGAGCTTGTTTCAGCGGGAATTGCGCAAGGACGAAAACTGACGAGCTACGAGAGCATCCAAGACGACCTGCGCAATGCCGGCGCGGAGTGGGTCGACCAGGAGGTTGTGCTGGATGGGAATCTTGTCACGAGCCGCAAACCTGCCGACATTCCGGCCTTCAACCGCGAAATGGTCAAGTTGTTCTCGCAGCAGCCAGTTCGGATGACGTAAGAGAGGAGGTCGATGTGCTCAATAGCCCTAGGGTCGTCGCTTCGTTAATCTTCCCTATCGTTCTCGCGTTGAGCAATGGACTTGGATCGCCTTCGCATTCTGTGTCGCGCGCAGCGTCGACCGCAGCGTCACCAACTCCGACAGCATCGTCCTCCGCAAAGGCTCACGCACAGGGAATGTGGCCGCACTGGCATTGCCCTTCCCCGCTGCCAGCGCCCTCATCGGCACAGTACTCGCTGCAATAATCTGATGGGGCGTCCTTGCGAATGGCGCATGCACACACCTCGTGCGCGCAGATGCGCTCGCTCGCGAATGGGTCCTTCTCCAGCTTCTCGTGCTCGCTCCAGTGTTCCATGCTGCTCCTTCCTGCTAGCGTGCTTTCCCCTTCCAGGGATCGCCGCTCCGCCGTAACCTAGCCGGCACGCTGCCGAGATTCCATCGCGCAAAATACCGGGCTGGGTCGGATTCGCTCAAACGCGACATGCGCGACACTTCCGCCCACGTCAGCGGCATCGAGACTGGTGCTTTCGCGCGAGGACGAACAACAAATGGCATGACGACTGTTTTCCCGCGCCCAACCTGCGCCCAGTCCATATAGACCATGTCGCGCGGGCGCTTGGCAATCAACCGCTCGAGCGTGACGAGCTTCGGAAGCCTCTCCTGCATACGCAGTGCGATCTCGCGCGTGAAATCGCGCGCGCGTTCGTATGTGTATCCGCTGCGCAACCAAATGAAGACGTGCAACCCGGATCCCCCGGTTGTCTTTGCGACCGGGCGCATCCCCTCGGTCCGAAGTTCGTCGGCGAGCGCTAAAGCAACGGTTGCCAACGTTTTGAGCGAACAACGCTCACCGCGATCCAGATCGAAGAGAATGAAATCCGGCTTGTCGAGCGAGCCTGCACGCGACATCCACACATGAAGCGCAATTGACCCCAAGTTTGAAACGTACGCCAGTGTGGCCTCATCGTTGCAGAGGATGTAGCGGACGTGTTCGCGCTTTCCGCCGGCCTCGAGCGAGATCGTCCGAACCCATGGCGGCGTGCTTTGTGGAGCGTTCTTTTCGAAGAAGCCTGGCTTGTTGATTCCATTGGGGTACCGTTCAAGACTCAGCGGTCTATCTTTGAGGTAAGGGAGAATCCACTTTGCCACCGAGCGATAATAAGCGATGAGATCGCCCTTGGTGTAGCCGTCCGCCGGCCATAGGATTTTATCGAGGTTGGTCAGTGCAAGTGTTTTGCCGCCGATCTTTGTAACGGCTGGCTTTTTGCTCGAACGAGCGCTCATTGTGATATATGTATACCTTCCGCTTAGAAGATCTACACATTCACCGTGCTCATGTCGGGGTACCGGGCCCCGGCAAACGCGCCGGGTGACGCGACCGCATCGATCCGGGCGAGATCATCGGCTGTCAGATCAATGTCGACTGAAGCACAGTTCTCTTCAAGCCGCGTGCGATGTTTGGTCCCGGGTATCGGCACGATGTCGTGCCCCTGGTGCAGCACCCAGGCGAGCGCAAGTTGTGCAGGCGTAATGCTCTTCTCGCGCGCGATATCTCGGAGCAGCTGCACTGTTTTGAGGTTGCGGTCGAGGTTTTGTTCATCGAAGCGAGGCTGGCGCGTCAGCCGGATGTCATCTTTGGACAACTGCTCGCGACTAGGGATCGTTCCAGTCAGCAGGCCGCGACCCAAGGGACTATATGCTACGAAACCGACGCCAAGCTCTCGGCACGCAGGCAGAATCTCGTGCTCAACATCTCTCGTGAACAGCGAGTATTCGGTTTGGAGCGCGGTAATCGGGTGGACGGCGTTGGCCCGCCGGAGGGTCATTACCGAGGCCTCACTGAGGCCGAGATGGCGTACCTTGCCTTCGCGCACCAGCTGTGCCATCGCGCCTACCGTCTCCTCAATGGGCACCGTTTTGTCGACGCGGTGCTGATAGTATAGATCGATGTGGTTTGTGCCCAGTCGCCGTAACGAGTCAGCGCAGGCTTTGCGGACGTACTCCGGACGTCCATTGACACCAAGAAAACTGCCGTCTTCTCCCCGCTGGTTGCCAAATTTAGTGGCAATGAAGTATTTGTCGCGATTTCCTTCGACAGCACGGCCGACGAGCTGTTCGTTCGTGAATGGCCCGTACATGTCGGCCGTATCGAGGAAATTGCATCCGAGTTCAAGAGCGCGACGAATTGTCTTGATCGACTCGTCGTCGTCCGCGGGTCCGTAGAATTCGGACATTCCCATGCAGCCGAGCCCGAGTGCGGATACCTCGGGTCCGTTGTTTCCAAGCGGGCGGCGCTTCATGTGATCTTGCAAACCGGACTACGCGGCCGGCTGTTGTTGCTGCGGAGTGGGGCGCCTCACCACGACGTTACCGAACGCCAACAGTACTGCCACACCCAAGGTGATCCACGTCAGATTTGCAGACCAGATTGCGCTCAGGCGGAGCAGCGAATCGATCGAATACAAGCCTGGACCCGCGAACGTCAGGAGCAACCCGCCGCCGATGTAGAGGAGAGGAAGCTCAGAGCCGTTCTTAGTCACAAAGAACCCGTGCCCCCAGTGGACGGTAAAAATCGCGACGAGCATGACCATAATAATGATTGCCGGTCCGATCGGACCTCCAAGTCCGAGCAACGTCAGCAGGCCGCCGACGAATTCGCCCAAACCTGCGGCTGCAGCGAAGAAAGCCCCGGGCCGGAACCCGAGCGATTCGAAGAAACCGCCGGTTCCCTTGATGCCGTATCCGCCGAACCATCCAAAGAGCTTCTGTGCCCCGTGGGCGGCTATGCCGAGCCCCAAGATGATACGGGCGATGAGAAGTAAAATTGCCATGTGATGCCTTTCTGCCTATTTCCAACAAGTTACTTACTTTTAGTAACTTACGAAGGAAAGATTAGCATGACTCGGGAAGGCTTGTCAAGGATGTACCCATGCAGCGCGTGACCAAAGAGAAAAAAGGCACCAACGGCGTCCCTTTGAGCGGTTTTTGCCCCCGGTTCCATCGGGCGGTAGAGCTCGTGGGGAAACGCTGGACCGGGGCTATCATTCGCTCGCTTCTGTCGGGCAAGCGCCGATTCAATGAAATTGCCGAGCAGGTGACCGGCATCTCTGACCGATTGCTCGCCGAGCGGCTGCGTGAGCTTGAGGAGGCCGGCATCGTCAGACGCGACGTTGATTGCGGGCCGCCCGTGCGTGTCGGCTACACCCTCACTGAGGCAGGGACCGAACTCGACAGCACAATGCGCGCTCTCGCCACGTGGGCGGAACGCTGGATGCCGGCGCGTCCGCGCTCGAGGAAGCGGGTCTGAAAGGAACGGACCTGAAGGAACGGACCTGAAGGAACGGACCTGAAGGTCCGTTGCTACATGGGTCCGGTGCTACATAGGTCCGTTGCTACGACGGTCCGTTGCTACACGCGTTTACTTTAAAACGAACCCCTGGATAAAGTCGCCCACTTTCCCAGCCCACACGGTCCAGAATGTGCCGGTCTTTTTGTCGACCGCGACTGTATAAGTATCCTCATGCGTTGGGTAGCGAGCAACAATGGTCGTTTGTTTGCCGGAGTCATGAAAGACTGTGATAGCACCGTCCCCCGCACAGTAGAGATTATGGGTCCGAGAATCGACGTCGCACTGGTCGAAGCGACCGGCATAATTGGTTTGACCTAACAGGTTGCCGTCCATATCGTAGGTTTGGAGGATGCCGCTATTTGCGTCGTGTCGACCACCGACATAGATATGCCGCAAATCGGTGTCAAGCTGCAGCGGGTGATTGTTCGCAATTCCGGGTGTCTTAATCGTCTGCACGACAGTGAGCCTTTTGGGATCGATCACAACAAATTCGCTGAGGTTCGCAATATTCTGGTAGATTTTGTGGCTCTGCGGATCGATGGCGAGATATTCAGGTTTATGACCCGGGAGCGCCACTGTCCCCACTGACTTCATCGTCCGCGAGTCAATGACGAACATGCGCGTGCCGTCGTCCTCGTCGGCGTAGATCCGGTGTTCTACCGGATCGTACGCTATCGCATCGACATTGCCAGCGACGTCCGTGGTTGCGAGCACTTTTTGCGCTATCGGATCTACCTCTGAAACGGTGCGAGCTTCCCCGTCTCCGGTGTAGACATGCCCCGTCTCCGGATTGACAGCAACGCCGTGGCTTGGGCCCGTCTGCACTTGGCCTATCTCTTGGCCGCTGTCGGCGTTGACGATGAGCAACGTTTGGCTGCCCGTATGGGCAGCATAAACGCGCCGACGTTCTGCGTCGACCGTGACATAGTCAAACCCGCTGGAAATGGCGACCGGCTGCGGCGGGGTTATGGGAACAATCGGCATGGGCCGTCTCCTTCAACGTCAAGACGCGCGAATTCAGTTTGTCATATTGGCAAAGCTCTTTCAATGCGCCTGGGCCGCTGCTTTAACTTTTGTTAAGGTTTTGGCCCGAACGAGAACGAATGGACGAAGGTTACTCCCCCCATCAAACGCGAGGTCCCACCGCTGATGTTCTATCTCGATCCTACCTACATGGTGTATGCGCTGCCCGGGCTGCTGCTCGCCATCTGGGCGCAAGCTGCGGTGCGAGGAACTTTTGCACACTACGCCCGCGTGCCCACGTCGACCGGCGTTACGGGGGCGCAGGTCGCAGAGATCTTCATGCGGCTCACCGGTTTGCGCGTCGGTTTGAACCGCATCCCTGGTATGCTTACAGATTCTTACAATCCTTCGAACAAGACGCTCAATCTCTCGCAAAGCTCCGTCCAGAACTCGGTCGCATCTGTGGCGGTCGTCGCTCACGAATTTGGTCACGCACTGCAAGACGCGCAGAATTACGTGCCGCTGCGAGTGCGCGGGGCGATTGTCCCCGCCGTGAACCTCGGCTCGTGGGTCGGGCCCGTTCTGTTTTTCATTGGCCTTTATCTTCAGAACTACAATCTTGCGCTCGTGGGTGCCGTCGCCTTTGCGGCGACCACTGTGTTCGCTATCGTTACACTGCCGGTCGAACTCGACGCCAGCAATCGCGCCATGCAGCTCCTCACGTCAAACGGGGTGCTCGTGGGGGAAGAGCTTACCGGAGCGCGTAAGGTCCTCAACGCTGCGGCGTTTACGTATGTCGCTGCCGTGGCGCAGTCATTGTTTCAGTTACTGTATTTCGTGAGTTTGCTCGTCGGCCGACGGCGTGCCTAACGGGAGACGTAAACCATGATAGCGATCTTGCGACAAAATTGGTGGACGCTCGCGCTGCGCGGCGTCATTGCGATCCTGTTCGGCATTTGCGCATTTATTTGGCCACAGGCAACAGTTCTGGCGTTCGTCATTTTGCTCGCCGCCTTCGCATTTGTCGAAGGCATTTTTGCGCTCATCGGCGCGTTTTCGTGGGGTCTTACCGGGAGCCAGCGGCTTCTGCTAATTGCGTTAGGCCTACTCGGTCTTGGGGTGGGTGTCACCGCTGTGATGTACCCCGGCATCACCGCCGTGGTGATCGTAGCATTGGTCGCGTGGTGGGCGATCGTGTCGGGTGTGATACAGTTCGTCGTCGCTGTTGAATTGCGCAAGGTGATCGAAAATGATTGGCTGCTCGTTGTGGGCGCCTTGCTGTCGACCCTCTTTGGCGTCCTCTTGCTCTGGCGGCCATTGGCCGGCATCCTCACGCTCTCGTGGCTCTTTGGTATTTACGCCTTGCTCTACGGCATCATGATGCTCAGCCTTGGCTTCAGATTTAGATCATTGAGGTCAATCCCGCTGTAAAAGGAGCGGCTTAAGATTCACCCAGTGATGTACGGGGATCACGCCTCTTACTTTATCGCATACCATACGGCTCCCAAGCCGTACGTCGCCGTGATCGGCTGCCTCATTTTTATAGTGGTGGCCTGGATCATATTTGGCAACCGTTATTTTAGCGGAGAGAAGCAGTGGAAAAATCAGCCAACAAAATTGCGCAACTCTATGGGTACAGCGTTTGTCTTATTACCGTTATTATTTTTGTCTTTAGCCTGCAGAATGTAACCGAGAACCTCATCGGCTTGAGCCACCCTTTGCAATCGTTATACGGGTATGGCGCCTCGCTCGACTCGTTCGAGGCGTACAAAGCAACCTACACGCAGGATCATCCAAACGTGCCCTACGTGTCGCAGGGCGAACCGAACCGGCCGGCCGAGAAGCTTAGCGATGCCCAGCTTCGTGCGCAGTACGAAGCGCTGCGCACCAGCCGCATCAGCAGCGAAACATTCAGAATGACAAAAGATCTCACCGTGAGCGGCATCATGCTGTTGGTTGCTATCGTGCTTTTTGCTCTCCACTGGCGGTGGCTGCGAACGCAGTCCGCTTAGGGCGGTCAGGGTTTTGATTCATTCGACATTCCTGCTGCTCGTCATAACAGTTGGTGTTGTAGGAATCTTGCACACGATCGTGCCGGACCACTGGGCTCCGATCGCTGTCATCGCGAGGCAGCGCGGATGGACGCGAAGGGAAACTGCTCGCGTCGCCGCCGGTGCCGGGCTCGGGCATGCGCTCTCGACGATTGCAATTGGCATCCTCGCCTTTTTCGCCGGAGCCATCGCTGCGCAGCGACTCGGGCACGCGATCAATCTTGCGGTCGGTCTTGCGCTCATTGCCTTTGGGCTGTGGAGCACGACCGCAGCAATTCGCGAACTTACAGCCACCATTGATCCAGTTCCATCACAGAACGTGCTGCCGGCTCGCACGGCGCTTATGCTCATCCTCGGGTCGTCACCGAGCATAGAAACTGTGCCAACGTTTCTCGCTGCGGCTCCACTTGGCATCGGTGCGTTTATTGCGCTTTCGCTCGTCTTTAGCATCACGACGATCGGCACGTATGTGGTGACGTGCGTGCTCTCGGTCGCGGGCCTCGAACAATTTCGCTATGCGCCGGTCGAACGCTATGGCGAAGTGATCAGCGGGATGCTCGTGAGCGTCATCGGCGTGGTGTTTGTTATCTGGTTTCGATAGGGTCTGCCTACGTCTGCGCGGAAATGCGCGGGGAACCGTGGATCAGCGCACCGGCGTGAAGTCGCACCTGGAAGCCACGCTGACTCGCGCCTTTTATTTCTCAGACGATATCTACGCTCGCGAGAAGGATCGCATCTTCTTCAGCGAGTGGTTCTGCGCGGGCCGCGAAGAACAGATTCCCAAGCCTGGCGACTACCTGCTGGCCGAGGTTGCGGGCGAGCGCATCGTCGTGGTACGAACCAAGGACGGTGAGCTGCGCGCTCATTTTAACACGTGCCGGCACCGGGGATGTCAACTCGTGCTCCATGAGAGCGCACAACCGAACGCGACCTCAGGCGTCGGGCCGCTCGGCACGTTCCCTGGCGCCATCCGCTGTCCGTATCACGCGTGGACGTACACGCTTGAAGGTGATCTCCGCACGGCGCCATACCTCAACGAAGACGAAGGCTTCCATAAAGAAGAGTTCTCACTGCACGCGGCCGGCATCCAGACGTGGGGCGGATTCTTTTTTCTCAACTTGACTCCAGACGAGGCACTGGCACGTGGACACGATCTCGCAACGCAGCTCGGGCCGATTCCGGAACGTGTGAAGCGCTATCCGCTCGCCAACCTGCGAACTGCTCATCGTATTGTGTACGAAGTACAGGCGAACTGGAAAGTCATCCTCGAGAACTACAACGAGTGCTATCACTGCGCGGGCGTTCACCCCGAGCTTTGTGACATCGTGCCCTCGTTCAAGAAGCAGGGAGGCGGCGACCTCGATTGGGATCGGGGGATCCCGCACAAAGACGGCGCCTTTACGTTCACCTTCAGCGGCACGACTCGGCGCGCTCCCTTTCCCGGCCTGAGCGAGGACGAGAAAATTCGTCATAAGGGCGAGTTGATCTATCCGAATTTCATGCTCAGCCTGGCCGCGGAGCACGTCGCTGCCTTTACCTTATGGCCCCGCACGCCCACCCACACGACCATTGCGTGCGACTTTCTCTTCCATCCGAGCGAGATGGCACAGCCGGATTTTGATCCGGCAGACGCCATTGAATTTTGGGATCTCGTCAACCACCAAGACTGGCGAATTTGCGAAGGCGTTCAGCGAGGCATGCAGTCGAAAGTCTTCGAGTTCGGTTATTACGCCCCGATGGAGAGCATGAGCCTCGATATTCGCAACTACATTCGAGAGCATCTCGGCAGCTCGTAGCGCATGCGCACCGACTTCGAGTACATTGTCGTTGGTTTAGGCGGCATCGGCAGCGCCGCCGCCTACTGGCTCTCGCGGCGCTTCGGCGCAAGCGTCCTGGGACTGGAACAATTCGAACTCGGGCACGTGCGCGGCGAATCGCAGGACCATTCGCGCATCATTCGCTTGTCGTATCACCGCCCCGATTACGTTGAGCTTGCAAAACGGGCGTACCAAGCGTGGGCGCAGGTTGAAGCTGATGCAGGTGAGCAGCTCATTTTGCGCACTGGTGGTTTGGATTTTGGACCCCATAAGAGCGCGATACCGCTCGAGACCTACATGGACAGCCTCACAATGTCCGCTGTGCCGTTCGAGCATCTTGACGCATCCGAAATCATGCGGCGCTGGCCGCAGTTCCGAGTCGATGATGACATCCACGGTATCTTCCAAGCAGACAGCGGTATCGCGATGGCAGCGCGTGCGAATGCGGCGCATCAACGGATGGCACGCGAACATGGCGCGACATTGGGCGAGCACGCCGGCATCACATACATAAAGGCGGCAGATGGCGAGTACGAAGTGCTCGGCGGTGAAACGCCGTATCGTTGTCGCAAGCTTGTTATCGCGGCCGGGCCCTGGTCCAACGACACATTGTCAAACTTCGGCATGCGATTACCGCTCGAAGTGACGAAGGAGCAGGTGACATACTTCGCATCGCCCGACATTGAAGCGTTTAAGCCTGGGCGTTTTCCGGTGTGGATTTGGATGGACGATCCCAGCTTCTACGGCATGCCGGTGTTTGGTGAGGCTGGTCCCAAAGCGGCACAAGATGCAGGCGGCAAGCCCGTTGACCCTGACACGCGCAGCTTCGAGCCGGATGAGGAAAATCTCGCGCGCGTGACCGCATTTCTCGAAAAGTACATTCCGACGTCGCTTGGCCCGGTGATCTACACGAAGACCTGCCTCTACACGCTCACCCCTGACCGTGACTTTATCGTCGACTCGTTGCCCGGGCACCCGAACGCGGTCATAGCAATCGGCGCCGGACATGCTTTCAAATTTTCGTCCGTCATCGGCAAGACGCTGAGCGAGCTTGTGGCTGACGGCAAGACCGATGCCGACATTTCGGGATTCTCGCTGAGCCGTCCGATTCTGCGCGAGGCTCATCCAGCGAAGACCTACATGGTCTGATGGCAGAGCCCATCCTACGCCGCAGTCTCGGGCTCGCCGATGTGACGCTCTTCTTCATTATCGCGGCCTCGAATCTGCAATGGGTGGCCGCGGCCGCGGTAAACGGTCCAGGCTCGCTGGTTGTGTGGGCTGTGGGGTGGGCGTGCATGTTCTTACCGCTGTCCGTCGTCGTGGTCTTCTTGTCATCGCGCCATCCAGACGAGGGCGGCCTATACGTCTGGAGCAAGCGCGCGTTCGGACCATTTGCCGGCTTCATGTCCGGCTGGACTTACTGGACGTCGAACCTCCCCTACTTTCCAGCACTGTTATATTTCATGGCGGGCAACTTGCTGTTCGTCCACGGCGGGAGGGCGAGTGTGCTGTCGGGTTCGCCGACATACTTCATAACGATTTCGCTGATCGGCTTGGCGTTGGCGACCTTCTTGAACGTGCTTGGCCTCGATATCGAGAAGTGGTTGAATAATGTGGGCGCCGCCAGCCGCTGGTTGGTCACAGTTGTTTTGATCGGGCTCGGCGTGTTCGCCTGGCACACGTTCGGCATGGCCACGCCTGTAAACGCAGCGACTGTGCGGCCCGGTCTTAGCGTCACCGATCTCATATTCTGGTCAACCATCGCCTTTGCGTGGACGGGCCCGGAAGCGATCTCTTTCATGGCCGGCGAGGTCAAGCAGGCGCGTCGGACGATTGGATACGCACTGGCGATGGCTGCGCCTATCATCGCCATCATCTACGTAGGCGGCACCGCGGCGGTGCTTGCCATCCTTCCGCCCGATCAAACCAACGCTATCTACGGCGTGATGCAATCGATTGGCACGGCAGCTTCCCGCGTCGGGTGGGACTTCATCACGCCGGTCGCCGCGATGCTCGTCATGATCAGTTGTCTTGCGAGCGCTGGGGCATGGATTGGCGCGGTCGCGCGTCTGCCGTTCGTAGCCGGCTTGGACGCGTATTTGCCGAAGGGATTCGGGCGCATGCATCCGCGCTTTGGCTCACCCGTGGCCGCGCTGTGCACGCAAGCCATCATCGCGGCGTGCTTTATCTTCTTAGGGCAGGGCGGAACGTCGGTGCGCGGCGCCTACGAGGTGTTGGTCAGTACCACGGTCATCAGCACGCTCATCCCGTTTTTGTTGCTCTTTGCTTCCGCATTTCCGCTCAGCGCTGGCCCACCTCGACCTGAGGATCTTCGGCCTTTCGGCGGCAGGTTCACTGTGCTGCTCGCTGCCATGATTGGATTCTTGACAACGTTGCTCGCCGTCATCCTCGCTCTCGTGCCTCCTGCGAACGAGCCGAACAAGGCGCTTGCCCTCGTCAAGATCCTCGGCTTGACGGGCCTCATGGTTGGAGGCGGCGTAGCATTCTATGCCGCTGCCTCGCGGCGCAAACGCAAGCTGGCAGCAGCGGAAGCTTTGGCGCGGCCGTGACGAAAGCAGCTTTCCCCCTCACCATCACCGCACTTACATGCGCCGCGCTCGTCGCCAGTTGTAGCCCAGTCTCAACGGGGAGTCATCTCGTCCACGGGAATACGGCAACGATCCATGGCGTCGTGCGCTATGCAATCTCAAACGACCTCAATACGCTCAATCCGGTCATCGGCGGGCTTGCCTATGAGAACGCCATTGAGGAGGCGATCTTCAGCGGACTCGTCAAGCTCGACGATCGCGAGCGCCTCATTCCTGATCTCGCAACGCGAGTACCGACACTCGCGAATGGCGGCGTAAGCGCCGACGGCCGAACGATCACGTACCACTTGCGACGCGGCGTGTTGTGGCACGACGGACAACCATTGACGTCAGACGATGTCGCCTTCACCTTTGCAAAAATTACCGATCCCACGGTCAACGCTCCCAACAGCGCGCCCTACACGCATGTCGATCGGATTTTGACCCCAGATCCCTACACCGTCGTTGTAAAATTGAAAGAGCCCTGGGCTCCGGCCACTGGGCAGCTTTTTTGCAACGGCGAAAATGGTTCGATCATTCCCAAGCACCTGCTCGAACACTCTGCCGACTTTAACCGTGATGCGTTCGGTCTGCACCCCATCGGTACGGGACCGCTGCGTCTTGTGCGGTGGGAACGCGGTTCGCGCATAACCCTGAAACCATTTGCTCGCTACTTCGGCGGAGCGCCCTCGATAAGAGAAGTTGACCTCTTCATCGTGCCGGACGCGAACACTCGTTTAACGATGCTCACGGCTCGGGAGCTCGACGTCGTTCACATCGGCAACCCAAACCAAGTTGAACGTCTTCGTCAACTTCGCGGCTATCAGCTCAAACTCGTGCAGTATCCGGCGATCACCTTCTTGGCGTTCAACGTCACGCGCTTTCCACTTGACGACGTGCGCGTGCGCAAAGCACTTGCGATGGCGTTAGACCGTCCGCGTCTGGAGCACACCACCTTCGTTGGTACTGCTGTCGTCGCCGACTCTTTCATTCCGCCATTCAGTTGGGCGTATGAGCGCGACAACAACGCCCCGCCATACGATCTGCCCGGCGCGCAGCGCCTGCTCGACCAGGCTGGCTGGGTTGTTGGACCAGATGGAATTCGATCGCACAGCGGCCGCTCATTAGAATTTGTCTTATCGATGCAGTCAGGCTCGGTGATTGCATCCTCGCTCGCGCAACAGATGCAGGTAGCGTGGCGCGCGGCGGGGGCTAATGTTTCGATTCAATCCTTGCCGCTCAACGTACTTCGAAGTCCGACGGGCCTTTGGGTGACCGGCCATTTCGACGCGGCGCTCGAGCGTCTCGTCTTGGACCCTGACCCCGATCGTTCGGCAAACGTTGGGAGCCAGTTCATCGGCGCTCGCGGCTTCAATAACAGCAGATACGTTAGCGCACAATCGGATCTTCTCACTGCTCGGGCGGTTGCCGTCTATAGTGAAGCGCAGCGCAAACCGCTGTATGCGCAGCTCCAGCGGTTGTGGAACCGGGATTTACCGATCGTCCCGCTTGCCTGGGACGACGCAATTTACGTCGTCAACGCAGATCTTCGCGGCTTCAAGCCTGAGCCGGTCAATTCGGATTTTTGGAACGTTCAGCGTTGGCGGATATGACGTCCGGCGTACATCCACGCCACTTCTATGCCTTGCCTATTGTCGGCGGGTGCGTGCTCGATCCGTCCAAGACCTTGGTTGCGTATGTGGTCACCTCTCCGGACGAAACAAGCAACGCCTATCGAGGCCACATCAACGTCATGAAACTCGCAGATGGTGAGATACGAGAGCTCACGCACGGAACGGCGCGCGATGAAACGCCACAGTGGTCAGCGGACGGCTCATCACTGTTTTTTTCGAGCGATCGTAGCGGCTCGACCCAGCTGTGGCAGATCTACCTCGGCGGAGGCGAACCCAAACCTCTGCCCGAGGTTCCGGGCAATGTCTCCGAGTTTGCCGTCACACCGCAGGGCGCGCGTATCGCTGTCATCACCACGCCGACGACGCAGCGCAATGAAATTGAACGACGCGGTTGGCGCCGCATCACGCGCTTGCGATACAAGGCCGATGGACCTGGTTTTCTTGACGACATGCCGCAGCTGTGGTTGATCGACGTTGCCGCCGGCACCGCTGCGGCTATTACACACGGCGAAGGTAATGTTGCCGCACCGGCGTGGGACCCCGCTGGGGAGACGATTGCCTTTACTGGCGAGCACGATCCTGAGGCTGACTCGCTGTGGCGACGGGAATTGTGGTCCGCGTCGGTGTCCGATGCCGGGCAGCCACGCAAAATCTTCCAGCTGGGCGCGGCCATCGAAGCTCCGGCATGGTCGCTCGACGGCGCGCGAATTGCCTTCTCCGGAATTCGCGATGCCCAGTCCGGCGCAGGATTGAAGAACGTTCGGCTCTACGCCATCGACCGCGACGGACATAATCCCACATGCCTCACACCGACTGAGGATTGGACCTGTGGCAATTTTATATTGACTGACGTCGGAGCGATTGGAGGGATCGCGAGGCCGCTCTGGGTGTCGACAGACGAAATCGCTGTGCTGGGGTCACATCGAGGCGCGGCCATCGTGTATCGTGTCGACGGCAACGGTCGCGCAGAACCGTTGACGCCCGCAAGCATGTCGGTAACGGAGTTTGATTGCCTGGATCGAGCACGCGTAGTTTATTGCGCGTCGGATTCGGTCACCCCCGGTGAGTTGTACCTGGCGAACGGAAACAACGTCAGTCAGCTCACGCATGAAACTCAGACGTGGCGAGAAACTATCAATGTTGGACCTGCGACCCGTTTCACTGTCACGACACCGGGTGGCGATATCGACGCGTGGCATCTGGCGAGTCACGCTCCCAATCCACAACCGTGCATCCTCCAAATCCACGGCGGACCACATTTCGCATATGGCAACGCGTATGTATTTGAGTTCGCGCTGCTCGCCGCGGCGGGCTTCGACGTTGTATACTGCAACCCGCGCGGCAGCCAGACGTACGGCGAAGCATTCGCGGCGTCCATCAAGGGAGATTGGGCGCGCCCTGCGTTTACCGATTGCATGAGTGTGCTTGACGCGGCAATCGAGCGCTTTGGCCTCGATCCACAGCGGTTGGGCATTGCGGGCGGCAGCTATGGCGGCTACCTCGCAGGTTTTAGCATCGCGCATTCCACTCGCTTCGCGGCCGCCATTGCAATGCGTCCAGCATCGAACCTGACGAGTTTGTGGGGGACGTCGGAAGTAGGCCGGATGCTCGCCCAGGATTTCGGCGGCCGCCCTTTAGACATACCGGACGTCTACGAGCGCGATTCGGTATTGACATATGCCGACGCGATCGAAACGCCGCTTCTCATCATCCATAGCGAGAACGACTACCGCACGCCCACAGAGCAGTCGGAGCAGCTTTTTGCAGCGCTGCGCCAGCGCGGTGCAGCCGTTGAAGTGATGCGTTTCTTGGGAACCGATCATAATTTGTCGCGCAGCGGCCCACCGCGGCAGCGCGTCGCCCGGCTGGAAGCAATCCTTGAATGGTTTACACGTTACTTAGGGCGTGCTTGACGTCGAGCGCCATTTGTTGTATGAGCTCCTCGCGTCCGGAGAACCGTTCCTGATTGCGAATAAATCGCCAGGCCGTCAGCGCAATTTGGTCGCCGTAGATCGTCTTGTCGAACCCCGGGATGTAGGTTTCTACCGTGAGGTCGCTCCCCCCGAAGGTCGGTTTGTCGCCGATGCTTGTGACTGACAGATGCGTCCGGCCGTTGTGGTGTGCACGCGTCGCGTACACACCGGCGGGCGGGATGAGCTTTTCTGGGATGATCGCGAGATTTGCCGTCGGATAACCAAGCTCGTGGCCCCGTCCGTCTCCCGTCGACACGATGCCGCGCACCTGGTACGGCGACCCGAGAAGAACGTCGGCTTGTTCGAAGCGCTTTTCAGCGATCAGCTCGCGAATGCGCGAGCTGGAAACTTTTTCGCCATCGCGTTCGAGCAATGGCGCCGCCTCAAAGGCGCAGCCATCGGCACGAAGGATACTACGCGCCAACGCAACGTCGCCTTCGCGCCCTTTTCCAAAACGCCATTGATCGCCAACGATCAACGCGCGCATGCGCAATCGCCGCAACAGGATCTCCCTCAGAAACTTTTCGGCGGTGACGCTTTGGATGCGCTCGTCAAACGGTAAGAGAAAAAGCACGTCGAGTCCGCATTCGGCAAGCAGATTGATCTTTTCGTCGAGCGTCGTGATGACTTTGGGCGCGCGTCCAGGCTGCAAGAACTCTTGCGGATGATGTTCGAAGGTCAGCGCCCCGACAATGGCTCCTGGTTTGCGCAGTGAGAGCAGCCGCGAGAGAACGGTGCGATGTCCGATGTGAACGCCGTCGAAAACGCCAATGCTGAGCAGGAGATCAGCACCGGCTTCATAGTTCTCGATGGAGCGGACGATGCGCATTGACGGCTACTCGTTCGCTCCTTCAGCGTCGGAGCCTTGTAGAATTACCCGCTGCTAGTGCTCTGCGAAAACGCGGGTCGGAGCCAGCATCTTTGTTCCGTCGCGAGCCACAAGGAGGCCGCACCCGACGAGCGCGCCGTCGCGAGTGACCAGTACTTCAGTTGCGGGTTGCGCGTCTAACGGATCTAAAGATCCGTTGCTACAATGGTCAAGTCGGACCTCGTTGCCGTGCACGAAGCGCCAAGCGGCGCGTTCGTCGAGTTCAATGCGCGGATTGGCGAGGACGGTCAGCGGATGTGTCATGCAGCTTGCGAGATCCGTTGCAATTCTCTGAGGAGATACGCTCTCGCGCAGTTCGAACGGACCCGATGCGATTCGCAGCAGCGCACCCATGCGAGCGGGAAGTCCCAAACGCCGTCCAAGTTCCTCGCATACGACGCGTACGTACGTTCCGGCCTCGCACACAATCAAGAGGCGCGCCGTCCTTTCGTCGTGAGCAATGATCCGCAGCTCGAAGATCTCAGTCACACGCGGCGCGCGGACTACATCCTGACCCTTGCGCGCAAGACGGTACAGCGGTTGGCCGGCGATTTTCACAGCCGAATGCATTGGCGGTATCTGCGTGACAGAGCCGACAAACGAGGACGCTGCGCCCGGCAGCGCGCTCGCCCACCCCTCCGTCACGGGCATCCGCTCGATGACCGTGCCTTTCGCGTCCCCAGTATCTGTGCGTTCGCCAACGACCAGTTCAAAAATGTACTTCTTGCGCGCATGCGGTAAAAGAGGCAGCAGCTTCGTCGCTTTGCCGACGGCAAGCACGAGCACGCCGCATGCAGTGGGATCGAGCGTTCCCCAATGACCAACGGCCTCGGCACCGCAAACGTGTTTGACCCAGTTACCGAAGGCTGCTGAGCTAGGTCCTGGAGGTTTAAATGCGTTGATGAAACCGAAGGCCGCGCTTGAAGTCACGCGATGCGCTTACGTTTTTTGCGAGCGCTCGGCGGCCATTTCGGCGCGCACCGCTTCAAGCATGCGTGCCAGTGCCTTCGGCAGCGGTCCAGCGAGGGTTGCACCGGCTGCTCGAAAGTGGCCGCCTCCCCCAAGGGCCTTTGCCGCTTCCATGACGTTCACGCGCCCGCGGGATCGCAGGCTCAAGCGGTAGCTCCCGTCGGGCGACTCCTTCAGCAGTGCTGCGACTTCGCAATGATCGACTGCGCGCAATGCACCGACGACATCTTCCAAGTCCTCGTGTGTTGCACCGAACTCTTCGAGCAACGCTTGGCTGACCGCCGAATAGCAGATGCCATCTTCAGTGAGCACGAAATCGTCAAGCACGCGGCCCAATATTTTCTGGCCGCTGTAACTGCGCGTTTGATAGAGCTGCTCCGTGATGAGGTCCTTGTTCGCGCCAACGTTGACAAGCGCCGCTGCCAACCGCAGCGTATGCGGGCTCGCGTTGCTGTACAAGAAGCAGCCCGTGTCAGAGATAATCGCGGTGAGCAAACAGGTGGCGATGTCGTTTGTGATCGGCTGGCCGAGTGCCGTGATCAGATTGAGAACGAGCACCCCGGTGGCCGCCTCGGCTTCGAGCACGTAGTTCCAACGGCCAAAGCGCTGATTGCCCAGATGATGGTCGATGTCGATGATGCGATCCCGAGGCACCCATGTCAGCACGTCGCCGGCTCGGCTCTGATCGCTCATATCGAGGAACACATACAGTGCGTCGTCGGCAATGCCATCAAATGTTCGCTGGGTTTTATCGGAGTCGGGCAGAAAGCGCAAGTTACGCGGCATTTCGTCATCCAGGAAGTAGTGCACGGTTTTCCCCATGGCTTTGAGGGCAAGCCCGAGCGCGAAGCCGCTGCCCAAGACGTCGCCGTCGGGCTTTTCATGAGCGCACATGACGAAACGCTGATGCGCGCGAATCGCGGAGGCGACCGGCTCTACTGCAAGCGATCCTGTGGAGATGCCGTTACCGCTCACTGTTCTTGAGCTCATCCCTTTTGCGTACCTCATCGATGACCTGGCTGACCCGCACGGCGCGCGCGATAGAATTATCACGAACAAACGTGAGCGATGGCGTGCGCCGCGTGTGCATTCGCTTTCCGAGCTCTGCACTCAAGAACCCGGCCGCCGACTGCAAACCCTTCATGGTTTCGCGTGACGCGCGCTCGTCGCCCATTGGACTCGCGTAGACCCGCGCGGATCGCAGATCTGGACTCACCTCTGCAGCCAGAATCGTCACGAAGCCGACTCGCGGGTCCTTCAGCTCTTCGTGTACGATTTCACTCAGCTCGCGCACGATCTCGTGCTCGATCCGCACGAGCCGCTGGCTTTTGCCCTCCGGCTGCTCTCGCATTACTATCACCACACAAATGTTCGACGTCTAGGGGAATTACGTGTCTTCAGATTGGTCGTCGTCTTCGAGCCACTGCCGTGCTGCGTCATCCTTGACCTGCGACATCGCCCACTGACGAACTGCCGCTGCCCGTTCTTCTTCTCCGCTCTCCATGAGCGCGTCTACGAGCTGCGAGGCAGTCATCGCCCAACGTTCATCGGGTTCGTCCACGCCGAGCAGTACGGCCGCCGAAAGGTGCGACACTGCGGGCGCCCAACGACCGAGATTCGCGTAGGCTGCGCCGAGGTCGGCGTGCAAACCCGGCGCGCCCGGATACGTGTCGACGCCGCCGCGTAACAAGTGCTCTTCGCGCTCGTCGTTGCCAAGTTCCAAGCACAGCGACGCCATAAGCTGAATGCCTTCGGGTCCGAGCTCGCCCTCTGACTCAACTGGTTCGAGCAAACTCAGGGCCCGGCGAAGCTCGGAGCGCTGTTCGGGCGTCCACGGGTCATCGCCGTCACCGTGCGCGACGATGACATTGAAATAGATCTCGTGGGCTTGATCGACGACGTCGCGGTCCATGCCTAGGCCGCGGGGGCTACCTGCTCCATTGTGAAGGCCTCGATGACGTCGCCTTCCTTGAGATCGTTGAAGTTCTCAATCGCCATACCGCACTCGTAGCCTTCCTGCACTTCGCGTACGTCGTCCTTAAAGCGCTTGAGCGACGCGAGCTTCCCTTCATAGACCTTCACGTTGTCACGCAGCAGCCGCACCTTGGCATCGCGCACGATCTTGCCGCTCTTGACGTAGCAACCCGCAATCGTGCCGACTTTGCTGACCTTGAAGATCTGACGCACTTCTGCCTGGCCGAGCACAACCTCGCGCTCTTGCGGCTTGAGCATACCCGTCATAGCAGCTTTGACTTCGTCGATGGCGTTGTAGATGACGTCGTAGAGCCGCATATCGACGCCTTCCGTTTCGGCCTTGCGCGTGATCGTCGCGTCTGGCCGGATATTGAAGCCGATGATGATGGCGCTTGACGCGCTCGCCAGCATAACGTCGGATTCGTTGATCCCGCCGACGCCCGTGTGAATAACGCGCGTTCGCACTTCCTCGTTGACCAAACCGTCGAGTTGCGTGCGCAATGCCTCTGCCGAACCTTGCGCGTCGGCCTTGATGATGAGGTTGAGGTCGCGCTGTCCGCCTTCTTTCGCCTGCGCCAGGAATCCGTCGAGCGTGATGGTGCGCTTGGTGGTAGCCATGCGAATGTCGCGCTTACGCTGACTGCGCTTGGCCGCTAGTTCGCGCGCGTCGCGCTCATCGGAGACAACCTCGAGGGTGTCACCGGCTGCTGGTACATCGGAGAGACCCATAATCTCGGCGGGAATCGAAGGTCCGGCTCGCTTGATGGGTTTGAGCTTGTCGTCGAACAGCGCACGAACGCGGCCCCATGTCGAACCGACGACGACCACATCGCCGACGCGCAGCGTGCCGTTCTTTACAAGCACCGTCGCAACGGCGCCGCGCGAGCGATCGAGTTGCGCTTCGATAATGACCCCTTGCGCACGGCGATTCTTGTTCGCTTTGAGCTCGGCGAGGTCTGCGTTGAGCAGTACCATCTCGAGCAGCTCGTCGATCCCGGTCTTCTGCTTAGCGGACACGGGGATGAATTGCGTCTGGCCGCCCCAGTCTTCCGGCGTGAGTCCAAGCTCCGACAGCTGCTGCTTCACGCGGTCGACATTGGCGTTTGGCTTGTCAACTTTGTTAACCGCGACGACAATCGGAACTCCCGCCGCGCGGGCGTGGTTCATTGCCTCGACGGTCTGCGGCATGACGCCGTCATCGGCTGCCACAACGAGGATGGCAACGTCGGTGACTTTCGCGCCGCGCGCACGCATCTCGGTGAATGCTTCGTGACCGGGCGTGTCGATAAACGTTACCTTACGATCGCCGTACTCGACGGTGTAGGCACCGATACGCTGCGTTATGCCGCCCGCTTCGCCTGCAGCAACTTTCGTGGATCGGATTGCATCGAGAAGCGAGGTCTTGCCGTGGTCGACGTGGCCAAGGACGGTGACGACAGGCGGTCGCGCCGTGAGCGATCCGGCGGGGTCTGAGTCGGGGACAATCTCGGCGACCTCTTCACCTGCTTCTTTGACGATCGTGTTGAAGCCGAAGCGGCGCGCGACTTGCGAGCCGACGTCCGATGGAATGTGTTGGTTGATCGTAGCCATCGTGCCCATCTTGATGAGCTGGGCAATGACCTGACCGGCGCCGACCTCCATAGCCGCAGCCAGCTGCTGCACCGTGATGAGATCGGGGATTTCAAGATCTTTGAGGACGGCAGGCTCAGTTGTAGGAGCCGCAACCGACGCCGCCTTGTGGCGCGGCTGTGTCTTTTTGAGCAGCTCCTCGCGCTCGCGCTCTTTGCGGTCGCGATCGAGTTCTTCACGGGAACGCTTGCGTCCACCGGACGGGGCTTGCGACGGCGGCGGAGCGGTGATCGGTGCAGCGCTGCCTGGTCGCGCCGGCATGGGACGGCCCATCCCGTCTCGCCTGGGCATTGGACGCGATATGGTGCCCGGAGCTCCCATCGGCCGCGGTTGCGCAATAAATGGACGCGCGGGCGGACGCTCCTGACGCGGCGGCGCGACCGGATGAGCGGCCGCGGGTACGGGCGTGGACGGCGACGCTGAGGCGGCCGGAACAACTTTGTGCGGCGCAGCCGGCCGCTGCGGGCGCGGGGCGGTGGTCGGCACCACTTTGAGCTGCGGTTCGAGCGGTGATGCCTGGACGGTATCCGCTGCGGCCTTGCCGGTCTGAACCGGCGGAGCAGCAGCATGCGGCGCGGCAGGCTGTTCCGCCGTGCTGGGTTTCGGTGCAGCCACAGCAGTTGAGGCAGCGCCGTTACCGGCTGCCTGTTTCGGCGGCGGCTTATGGGTCTTGGCCGCCTTTGCCAAATTGCCAAGCAAGACGCCCTTTACGATTTGGGCGCGGTGCTGGTCGATCACGCTCATATGAGTAGAGGCGCTAATACCCACTTTGCTGAGCAGCGCTATTGTGTCTTTGCTTGATAGTTTGAGCTCTTTTGCGAGCTCATGAACGCGTACTGTTGTTGCCAATTCTTTCCTTATGAGCGTGAGCTATGACCGATCACGTCGGCCAGCGCTCGATACCGCTTATTCTTCTTCACTGCCTGCGCGCACTCCGGTGAACACAGGTAGGCTCCCCGCCCCGGTTTCCGGCCGGTCGGATCTGTCGTCCAGCCGCCGTTGCCGTGCACGAAACGCATGAGCCGAGGTTTTTCCACCCGGCGTTTGCAGACGACGCACTGCCGAAGCGGCACATGGCCTTTTTTCACCTTGCCTAGGTCCCCGCATCAGTCCTGTCGCGCCGCCTTAGCCTTCACTCGCGGGTTCAGACTCGTCGGTCTCATCTTCTGATCCCGCGCGCTGCAATTCTTGCAGCTTGCGAATGAGATCTTCGTCTTCTGCGAGCAGCTCAGGTGTGAGCTCGACGCCTGTCTCCTCCGCCGCAATTTCCGCCATGGCCGCAACCTGTTCGTGCTCCTTCTCCTCTTCGGCGCGCTGCGCGACCAACTCTGCCCATTGTTCCTCGCTATGGATATCGATGCGCCAACTTGTGAGCTTTGCAGCCAGGCGCACGTTTTGCCCTTCTTTGCCGATGGCGAGCGAGAGTTGATGCTCGGGCACGACCGCTTCCGCAAGATGCTCGCGCTCGTTGAGATGCACAGCCACCACTTTTGCAGGCTGCAACGCATTCGCGACATAGGCCGCTGCCATGGGTGCCCATTGAATGACGTCTATTTTTTCGCCATGCAACTCTTCGCTGATATTGTTGACGCGCGAGCTGCGCGGTCCTAGGCACGCCCCGACTGCATCGATGTCCTCTTCTTCCGTGAAGACCGAGACCTTGGAACGGGATCCGGCTTCACGCGCGACGTCTTTGATCTCGACGAGCCCTTGATCGACCTCGGGGATCTCTTGCTCGAAGAGCCGGCGAACGAGATTGGGATGACTGCGCGAGAGGATCACTTGTGGACCCTTGTTGGTCTTGCGCACTTCCATGACGTAGACGCGGATGCGTGAGCCGATGCGGAAACTCTCGCCGAGTACCTGCTCGGACAGCGGCAGGATCGCCTCAGCCTTGTCGAGGTCGACGAACATGTTGCGCTGCTCGTAGCGCTGGACGGTACCCGTGACGAGCTTATCGAGCCTCTCGTTAAATTCGTCAAACACCATATCGCGCTCGGCCTCGCGGATGCGCTGCACGATAACTTGCTTGGCCGTCTGCGCGGCGATGCGTCCGAACTCTTTCGGCGTCACCTCCACGTCGAAGTTGTCGCCGATTTTGTACTTCGGGCCGGCGTCGGCTGTACCGATCTCAATGGTCGGGTCGGTGACTTCTTCCACCACTGCCCGGCGAGCGAATACGCGATAGGAGCCATCGGCGCGGTCGATGGTCACGATGGGGTTGCCGACGGCTTCCGCCTCGCGCACGAAGTTGCGTTTGTAGGCCGAAACGAGCGCCGCTTCGAGGGCTTCGATCAGCGTCTCTGCGGGCAGGTTACGGTCTCGCTCCAGCTCCTTGAGGGCTTCGATGAGCTCGGGGTTGGGCTTGGTCGGGGCAACGGCCGTCGCTCCGTTGCCGGAGGCGGTTTTTTTGAGCGTCTTGCGTGGCGCCATTTAGTCTTGTTCCATCCTTTAGACTACGAAAGGAGTGGGCAACCCACTCCTTTTCAGGACATCGACCCTATTTTACCAGATAGACGGTCCGGTCTGCAAGGGGTCGAATCGCGCCAGCTATTTTCTTACCCTGAGACAATCATCGCGCCAAATGCTAATCTTACCGTGGCAACCCGTTCGTAAGCACAAGGAGATGCCTGGTGAGACGTACATCCAAGCGCGATATTCGGT